>FTCZ01000820.1_pt1 | contig 130072 bp, 108 predicted proteins | sample 1658871 | NCBI WGS metagenome assembly FTCZ01 (sample SAMEA3914864, study PRJEB12502) | metagenome | biome: forest; material: soil | place: USA | collected 2012-03-12 | depth 0.3 m | reverse complement strand
GCCTACCCCGTGCCCAGATGGCGGAATTGGTAGACGCACCAGCTTCAGGTGCTGGCGCTCGCAAGGGCGTGGAGGTTCGAGTCCTCTTCTGGGCACCAGTGACCTTTCCGGCAATGTCCGGAAACGTCCACCAAGCGGCTGGTTTTCCAGCATTTTTTCAGAGAGAATCGCCGAATGGAATCCGGGTTCATCCACCCGGAACCATCGGCATACCATCAACTTTGATGGTGTTTTTGATGGTTCCGGCGAGCCCTTTGGAGCTGGCACCATCATGGCACTGAATCACATCCAGATCACCAACGCCAAGCCCCGGGACAAGGCCTACAAACTGGCCGATTCCGACGGGCTGTATCTTTTTATCCAGCCGAACGGCGCGAAGCTGTGGCGCATGAACTACCGGCACCTCGGCCGGCAGAAGACGCTCTATTTCGGCGCCTGGCCCGAAGTAGGAATCGCCGCGGCACGGCAGCAGCGCGACAAGGCGCGGGAGCAAATCGCCGCCGGCCTCGATCCCGCTGCCGAGAAGCGGATCGAAACCCTCGCGCGCAAGGTGGCTGCGGACAACACGTTCAAGACCATAGCCGAGGAATGGGTCGCCAAAAACGAACGGGAAGGTCGCGCGCCGATCACGCTCGACAAGATTCGCTGGCTGCTTGGTATGGCCTATCCGATGATTGGCACTCTCCCGATCTCGAAGATCACGCCGCAGGAGGTGCTAGCCGTCCTGCGTAAGGTCGAGGCGACTGGGCGCTACGAGAGTGCTCGGCGAATGCGCAGCGTGCTCAGCCGGGTATTCCGATACGGTATCGCGACCGCACGAGCCGATCGCGACGTCGCGGCCGACCTGCGCGGCGCCCTCATCACGCCGAAGGTCCAGCACCTAGCGGCCATCACGACGCCGAAAGAGGCTGGCGGCCTCCTTCGCGCGATCGAGGGCTATACCGGTCACGAGATCACTGCCATCGCGCTTCGGCTGTCACCGCATCTGTTCGTGCGACCGGGCGAACTGCGCAGTGCTGAATGGACGGAGTTCGATACGCAGGGAGCAGTCTGGTCGCTCTCGGCAGAGAAGATGAAGATGCGGCGGCCTCATCGGGTGCCGCTCTCGCATCAGGTGCTCGATATGCTCAAAGAGCTCCACGCTTTGACGGGCGATGGACGATTTCTCTTCCCATCTTTCCGCTCACCGAAGCAGTGCATGTCCGAGAACACCGTCAACGCGGCGCTGAGGCGGCTCGGGTACAGCCAGGAAGAGATGACGGCGCATGGCTTCCGAGCGATGGCGGCGACCTTGCTCAACGAGATGGGCATCTGGAATCCGGACGCCATAGAGAAGCAACTCGCTCATCTCGACACCTCAATGGTGCGCCGTGCCTATACCCGCGGCGAATATTGGGATGAGCGCGTCCGCATGATGCAGCACTGGTCCGACTATCTCGACCAGCTCCGTGATGGTGCGAAGATCCTCAGGCCGCAATTCGGAAAGGCCAGGGAATAGATCACGCGGGACCGTTCCGGCTCCGACATATCTCCTTCGATCGCAGCGTAGCACCTATATGGGAAGCAGGACGATCGGCGAGGATTCGGGATGAGCGAAAACAACATGAGCGGCATTTTCGCCAATGCGGTTGATTCCATAAAAATGGGAATCGAGGACTATGCGTTGGATACGCCGGCCCGCGCGCTGTCAGCCGTGCGCAACTTCTATGCGGGCGTGCTGCTACTCGGAAAGGAGGTACTGATCCGCGCAGCACCCCTTGCCGATCCCAATGACGTTATCGGCGCCAAATATGCTCCCGTGCCCGACGGCAAAGGCGGGGTCGATCACGTAATTGAGGGCTACCAGACGGTCGATTTCAACACGCTCAGCAAGCGTTTCAAGGATTTCAACATCCCGATTGATACCAAAGGGCTTCAGGAGCTGAACGGCCTGCGAAACCACATCGAGCATCGCTATACCGATCAGCCCGCCCAGGCGGTTCGCGAGGCCATCGCTCGCGCTTTCCCGATCACGGTCGGCATGTTTCAGCAGGCTGGTGAGCATCCGGCCGACGTGCTCGGCGAGACTTGGCCGATTATGCTCAATGTGCGCGCGCTCTACGAGGCGGAACTGGCGCGGTGCCGTGCCACGCTCGCCGCGGTCGATTGGGTCTCGGCGACAGTCGCGGAGAAGCACCTGCGTTGTCAGGAATGCGGTTCCGATCTGATCGAACAGCGTGATGGCGTCAATACAGATCAAGAAGCCCTCGCGCTTGTCTGCCGAAGCTGCGGCACCGAACCCGATTGGGATGACGCGATCGCTGACGCCGTCGATCGCGCGCTCGCCAATGAAACCTACGACCGCTCCAAGGATACGGGTGAATCCGGTCCAATCTATGACTGTCCCGCATGCGAACGGCACACTTATATTGATTTCGAGGACGCCTGCGCAGTGTGTGGAGAAACTTTCGACTACGAAGCCGAGTGCATGCGCTGTTCCAACGGCATCCCGATCGAGGACGCGCTCGCCGGTTTCGACGAAGGGCTGTGCAGTTATTGCACACATATCATGGGCAAGGACGACTAAAGGCGACGGCGTGGAATCGGTAATCAATGAGCATCAGCACCAGGCGCTCGACACATTCGGGTTTCGCGCAGCAGTCCCGCTGTTTCGGGCCATCGGCGAGGACGCGGATCATCTGGCGACGGGCACCTTTGTCGCCGTCGGCGACAAACGCATCCTGCTGACCGCGTGCCACGTCCTTGACCAGTCCGCCCCCGAACACATCGCGATAGCGAAATCGCCCGAAGGATCGGGTTTGCGGACGCTCGGCAACCTTCTCATTCATAGACCAATCGACCTGCCCGGCACCGAGATCGACATCGTGGGCATCGAGGTCCAAGATCAAGAGACGATCGACATCATCGAAGCCGGTTGGCGTGTGGTCCATATGGCGATCGGAGACGATGCCGATACCAGCGGCGAAGTCGTGCTCGTAGGGTATCCATCTGCGACGCTCGACAAGAAAGGCATGCAGATTATCGGAAGGCCGACCGGCATTATCACCGCGCTCATGGACAACGTGCCGGCCAACGCCACGCCACCCGCCAATCCAACGCTCGACTTGTTCCTCCAGCTTCCCCGACAGGCTATCGCAGCGGCCGGCGCAACCGTCGACATCCCGCCTATCCACGGGATGAGTGGCTGCGCCATCTGGCAGTTACGCGAGACGGCGGATGGCGAGCTGTGGTCTCCAGATCGTGCGCTGCGCCTGGTAGGCATCCAGTCCTCTGCACGGGCAGGCAGCTATTTTCGCGGCAAGCGCTGGGCTTATATTCGCCATCTGCTCGAACAAGCCGCCTAGCGACTGATCGCGGCCGAATGGCGATTTCGGGCGCTGTATTTCGAAGCGAAGACGTTAAGCTTCCGAAATGGCCAGTGCTCCAGAACCGCCCTCCCTCGAAGACATGGCCTCGTCCGCGTTGAAGGCGTTCGCGCAAGTGGCCGTGCTGGCGGGAAGCCCATACGACCTCGACCTGATCAAGGTCGAAATACGCCTCAGACCCCATCGCGCACCGACGCGTCTGCCAGCCGGGCAGATGGCTGTTTATGCCTTCTTTCATCAGGGCCGGGCGCTCAAGGTCGGGAAGGTCGGCCCTAACAGCGGTCCTCGTTTCACCTCGCAGCACTACAATCCGAACAGCGCGCGCAGCAATCTGGCCCGATCGTTGCTGCAGGGCACTGCGGTGATCGACGGCATGGAGCGCGATGAGCTGACGATCGGGTCGTGGATTTTGAAGAATACCGACCGCGTAAATCTCCTTCTTCCCGCAAGGGCCGGCATGCCGTTGCTCACGTTGCTCGAAGCCTTTCTGCACGTCCGCTGGATGCCGATGTTCGAGGGGCGCACACAGGAAATCTGACACTAAACTGGCTGCATCGCGCGGCGAGCGGCATCACGGGAGGGCGAATTTGACCGCAAAGCATCTGATGATCGCGATCAACTGGTACGGGCCCTATGAAGATATGAACGAAGCACGCCGATGCGCGCGCCATGACTATGATCATGGCCTCTACCTCGCTATCGGCAAATGCCGCTACGAGCGCCGTCTGGCGCTACAATATGTCGGGATCGGCGCAGCCATCCATGCGCGGCTGACCGAACGACACCATAAGCTCAGCCTGATCGTCCGCGAGCGCACCTTGTGGCTGGGCGAGATCGCCACCGCTGAGCCATCGGGCAAACGCTTAAAAGCGACGCGTACCACCCTCGATTTCGCGGAATGGCTGCACGCCCGTTTCCTACGGCTGCCTCTCAACGACAAGAAGACCAAGGCGCTGCCTTCCCGCAGCGTCACCCTTCTCAATCGGTGGTTTGCGACCGACTATGAGACGCCTCAGGGCCGGCCGCATCCCGATTGGCCCGACCTCATCGACTATCCCGACTATGAGCTGCCTGCGCGCGCGGTATGGTTTGGCCGCCGCCAACGGGTCTTCACGGCACCCCTATATGCCGCTCCGAACGGCATATGAGCGTATCCCGCGATCCTCGCCCACATATCCTGACTTGGCGGGAAGTTCTGCCGCATCCAAGCTGGAACGCTGAGTCCGATGCTGTCGTCTGGATCGACCCCGGCTTGTTCGATGCGGCTTGGCGGCGCGGCACCCAGTGGATGAGTCCCGGCGGCAGAACGGGCGCACAAGGCGATCGATATCGTCGGATCGGCGAATGGATCGACGCCGGGAACGCCATAGATATGTGCGTCGCCTGGATGATTGAGGACGGAGTTGGCTTCACCAATGGCAGGCATCGCTTCGCGTGGCTGCGCGACCGCGGCCTGCGGGCGATGCCCATGCAGATCGCGCCAACCGACGCCGGCGCGTTTGCCAAGCTCTTTGGGACAGGGCTTCGTATCTCGATTCTGCCAACGCGAAGCTAACTGGGCGAGCGGCAGGTATTGGCGCGGATCGGTTCCTGGATTGGGCCGCTCGGTTAGCGTCAGCCGCCGATAAGCGCCTTGAGGCTCCGGAACGAAACCAAGGTCGAGCGGCCCACCTTAACGGTCTCCAACTCACCGGACTGGATAAGTTCGTATAGCCGGGAGCGGCTGATGCCCGTGAGCTGGACCGCCGTGGAGATACGAACCGTGAGAGGCTCAATGACGATGGCGCTAGGCTGACGCTCGGTGTTCTGCGCCATCGCTCAAGCCCTCGACCTAGTGCGCGCAAAGCTCTTGTCGCTTTCCAGGAAAGCAACAAGCATGGCAGGGATCAATTCGACGACCGGCTCATCGCGTCCATAGGTTTTGGCATAGAGCGAGGCATATTCATTCAGCGCCTGATGGAGATCGGGCATTACCGAGATGGTGAGCTTCATCGGAGTACGATCGGGCAGCTGCGGCAACTTGATCTCAGCCATTTAATGCCTCCTGTCTGCCGGCGGCGCGAATATGAGATCCTTGTGGACGACAAGCCGAACCGTTGCGCCGGGCCGGATCGTGATCGTCGGCTGGATATTGAGGTTGCGCGAGGTAAGCTGATCGCCGGCGCGCGACACATTCTGCTGCGTCGATTCCCGGATCGCCTGGACCAGATCGCTCTCGCCAGTGACGGTCACCTCCGATCCGACGCCGAGCAACGTCGCCAGAGCGACGCCCTTGAGCAGTGCCCAGGTGTGGAAATCGACCTTGTCCTGAAGGCCGGCATAGCCTGACGCATCGGTCGCCGGCACGTTGTCGATCCGGAGCGAACTGCCATCCGGGAACATGATCCGCTGCCAGACGACCAGCGCGCGCTTCTGGCCAAAAGCCACGACGCTGTCGTAGCTGCCGATCAGCCGGGACCCTTGCGGAACGAGCAGGATGCGGCCGGTCGGACTGTCGAACACCGGACTTGTCACCTGCGCGGTAACGAGGCCGGGCAAGTCGGACCGAAGACCCGTGATCAGGCTCGCCGAGATCACGCTGCCCGCCGACAGAAGATACGGCGACGGCGCGGCGGTCAGCGTGTGCGGATTGACGTCACCACTTCGATCGAGTGTGCCAACGAACTGAGCCTTCCGACCCTGCGCGTTCGGATCACGATCCGGATCAAGTGTCGGACCGGCAGCGCCCGTCGGAGCCGGGGCCGGAACGGCCGTTGCATCGGTCGCCGCCGTCGGCGGCGGTGCCGAGCGTCCCTGCACGAGCACACCCGACTCCCGTGCGGCTTTCAGCTCCGCCAGCCGGCGCTCGCGTTCCTGCGCCGCCGCCTGACCGGCAGAATCGGCGCTCGAACCGGTTTCCATCGCCATTTGACGCTGGTGCTCGAGAATGGGCCGACCGAGGTCTCCCGGTAGCGGCGGGCCGAGCTTCGGAACATCGCCATAGGTCGACGGCAGACCATTCAGCGAGTCCGTCGATGGTCTGTTGCTCGGCTCGGACAGTTCCTGCCGATCGGCCACGGTACCGAACACGTGCGGCTTGAGCGCGATCCAGGCGACCGCCATCAGGCTGATCGAACCCAGCGCAGCGATGACGACGATGACGCCCCGGCGAAAGCGGATGGCGCGCGCCGGCTTCGCCCGGATCGCCAGTGTCTCGGGGTCGACCTTCGGGGTGGGCGCGGTGATTGCCTCGCTCATGCGCGCTTGCCCTTCCGGGCCGGGCGGCCGTCGACAACTCGGTCAATGCGAACGATCTGCTGCTTCCTGGTGCCAAGCCGCAGCTCGGCTGCGTCGAAGATCCTGTCGACGACATAGTAGCGGCCGCGGACGCGATAGTTGACGAGCTCGGCTTCGCCGGTCGGGCCGACGATGAAGAGTGGCGGAGCCTCGCCAACAGCAATGCTGGCGGGGAACTCGATGAAGGTCTGCCGCCCGTCGTCGAACGCGCGCAACGGCCGCCATGCCGGCTGGTCACCACTGACCGAATAGTTGAAATGCAGGTTGTCGACCGTGAGCCCTTCCGAGACCGGCGCCGCTGCGGCAGCCTGTTCGGCAGCGCGTCGCAGGGCGATCAGCTGGTCGGCCGGATAGGTCCACGACAGCGCGGCCATCGCGGTGCGGGACGTCGCGGTGAGCTGGAGGTGGTAGCTGCGCCGATCGGTCGTGATGACGAGGTTCGTCGCAAGTCCCGAGGCGAACGGCTTCGCCAATATGTGCGTCCGCTTGTCTGCACCGGCCCCGCTCGTCGTGTCGCCGATGACCCAGCGCACCGTGTCGCCGGCTGCGACCGCTATGAGATTCTCTCCAGGCTGCAGGGCTATATCGGTAACGGCGCCGGGCGCGGTGTAGACCTGGTAGATCGTGCCATCAGAGAAGGGATAGACCTGCACGGCATTCACGAAAGCCTGCGCCGTCGGTTGCTGCGTCGCTGCGCGATTGGCGGTTGCCACTCGTGTCACCGCCGGACTGACTGTCTTTCGCACCCGCGGATGACGGACGGGCGGTTTCGGGGCCGATTGCTTGTCGGCGGCGACGGGCGCTGTCGGTGACGGTGCCGCCACATTCTGGGCGGCGGTGGACGTGGCGCAAAGGGCTAACGCCGATGCGGCAAGGATCATCTTCATGGACGGGTCTCCGTGCTAAGCTGCGCGGGCGCAGCGAGGTTGGGATCGAGCGGCGATCCGAGCGGCAGGGCGGCGGGCGCCGTCGGCGCGGATGTCGGCGGCGCGGATGGGCGCGGCTGCGGCGCCGGATCGAGTTCACGGCTCCAGTCGACAGCATCGACATAGACGCCGAGCGGATTCCTGCGGAGCGTGTCGGCGTCCCTCGGCGGCTTCATCGCTACCGTCAGGATTGCGGTCCAGCGGGATGTGCCGGCTTCGGCGCCACGCTCATAAGCCGTTTCGGTCCATTTTACCTGGAACGAGCGATCGGATGCCCGCACCACGCTGGTGACCTGCACCGATACTGTCTTCTCGCCGATGTTGGCGAAAGGGTCGGCGCCGCGTGCATAGTCCCCGAGGAACTGGGCGCCCCGCTTGGTCGTGAAGTCATAAGCTTCGAGCCAGTTCTGGCGCGTCAGGACCGGATCGAGCGATCGGCCTCGAACGTGGGCGATGAAGTGCGAAAGGTGCCATGCGATCTGCGGGTCGGTCGGATGATAACCCGCCTCGGCTTCCGAGACGGCGCGCGCCTCGCCGAGCCGATCGACCTCGACAACATAGGGCGTCACCCGGCTCTGCATCGATTGCCAGACGACGCCCGCGGAGAGGCCGCCGGTCAGTGTCAGACATCCGAAGGCCATCAGCCGCCAGTTTCGCGCCTGCACTCGCGCGGAGCCGATGCGTTCATCCCAGACCTGGCCGGCGCGCTGATAGGGCGTCTCGGGCTCCGGGGTTCGTCCATAGCGCTGGACGGCGCGCTTGAAGATCATCAGTCGTCCCTTTCCTTGATATCGGGGGTTGCGGAGGCGCCGCCGCGATCGCCCTGCTGGAGGGTGTGCAGGGCAATCTGGCGGTGGTGACGGGCCGTCTGCTGATTGCGCATCGCGCGTGCCCAGCCGGGGGCGCCGTCGTCGGTGGCTGACTGCGAGGCGTCATCGCCGGCCGTGCGATTGAGCGCGTTCCACGCGGCAGCGCGACCTTGCGACGCCGCCTCGCGGAGACCGAAGGCATTGGAGACCCGATCGCGCGCGGCATTACCTGCTGCGCGCGCCACACCACCCATACCCGCGCCCATTGTCGGTGCCGGGGCTGTTTCCTTGCCAAGCGTATAGGCGGTCGAGGCGGCCGATCCCATCGAAGTGCCGGCGCGGACCGCGCCGAGGGCAGCGCCGCCCAAGGCGCGCGCGCCTGCCACGGTCGCGCCACCGGCGAGCATGGTAATGCCCGCCGCACCGACGGTGGTACCAAGCGCGGCCCCGGCACCGAGCTGCGGAGCGCCCGCGACAAGTCCTGAGGCAATGCTCGGTCCGAAGATGCCGAGGCCGAACATGGTCAGGCTGGCCAGCATCAGACTCAGCGCTTGGCCGATGTCAGGTTCCTGGCCCTGAAGCGCGGAGGTGAATTCGGTGAAGAAGTTGGAGCCGATGCCAACGATGACCGCCAGCACCATCACCTTGATTCCCGACGAGACCACATTGCCGAGCACGCGCTCGGCCAGGAAGCTGGTCCGGTTCCAGAGCGCGAAGGGAACGAGGATGAAGCCGGCCAGCGAGGTCAATTTGAACTCGATGATCGTGACGAACATCTGCACCGCGAGGATGAAGAAGGTAATGATGACGATCGCCCAGGCGAAGAGCAGCACGGCGATCGTCAGGAAATTGTCGAAGAAGCTGACGAACCCGGTCAGCTCGGACACCTGCTGAAGCAGCGGCCACGCGGCGGAGAACCCCGTCCCCGCAAGCCGGCCGGGCTTGAGGAGATCGGCCGCCGACATGCCGCCACCACCCGCGGTGAGACCGGCCTGCGCAAATGAGCGGAAGATGATGTCGGCAAGGGTCGAGAAGCTGTTCAGGATGAACGCGAACGCGCCGATGTAGAGGATCTTCTTGAGGAAGCGGCCGATCACATTGTCGTCGCCGCCCATCGCCCAGAAGAGTCCGGCCAGCGTGACGTCGATGCCGATCAACGTCACAGTCAGGAAGTGGACGTCGCCGCCGAGCAACCCAAAGCCGGCGTCGATGTAGGTGATGAACGCCTGCATGAAGCGATCGATGACATTGAGATCATTCACGGCTGTTGGTTCCTCAGCGAAGTGAAAGAGGCCGCGGGGCGAGGCCGGGGGAGCAAGGCCCCACCCCGCAGCGGACGACGACGGGAGGCGGACCGTCGCCGCCCCGGCGCGCCTATTGGGGGGTGTAGGCGGTGCCGGAACCGAGGAACTTCTTGGTCGCCGCCTGCGCATCGATCTGCGCCTGCGCCTGCCGCGCGCGCTCGATCGTCTCGGCGCGATACTGGGCGGCCATCATGTTCTGGATCTGGAACTGCTGCTTGGCGCTGAGCGCGAGCAGCTGGTTGGTGGCCTGCTGCGCTTGCAAGGATCCTTCGGCACCTTGGCTTTTCGCGACCAGCGAAGACAAGGTCTGGGCATCGGCCGCGACGTTTTCGGCGACCTGCGCCTGCACAGTCATCGTGTGCTGGTAGGCGGTCATCGCGGTATCGAGGCGAGAGCGCGCAGCAACGACCTGATCGTTCATCCGCAATGCCTGGCCGAAGCTCTGCGGGAAGAGCTGGTGGAACTGCTGGTCGAGACCGGAGACCTGGAGCCGGATGCCCTGGGCTTGCCCCATCAGGCGATCGACCTGCTGCAGCGTCTGGGTCAGCGCTTGCAGCTCGGGAAAATCGATCCGGGTCAGGTTCTTGGCCTGATTGATCAGGCTCTGCGCCTGATTCTGGAGCGACTGAATCTGGTTGTTGATCTGGGTCAGCGTGCGTGCCGCGGTGAGCAGGTTCTGGCTGTAGTTGCTGGGATCGAACACGGTCAGCTGCGCATGGGCCGGCGTGGTCGTCAGGCTCAGGCCGACGGCAAGCGAGCCGATGGCGCTCATGCCGAGCGCGCTCGCGATCAGATATTTGCGGGTGAGGAAACGCATCACTTTACTCCTTTGCTTGGGGGGCGGGGAAATCGGGAAGAAGGTCTGCGGCCCAGTCGAGGCCGGCACCGACGAGGAAGCGCGCGGCGAAATCCACCTGACCGCCCTCGGCGATCATCGCGTCGATCCGCGCTTGGGTGGCCGGATCGGAGGCGCCGCAAAGCGTGAGCGCGACCGGCCCAAGCCCCAGCTCGAACAGCCGGTTGCCGCGCGCCGATTGCAGATAATATTGCCGCTTCGGCGTCGCGCGGCTGACAAGCTCGATCTGGCGGTCGTTCAGCCCGAACCGCTCATAGGCCTCGCGACTCTGCGGCTCGATCGCGCGGTCATTGGGCAGCAATATGCGCTGCGGGCAGCTCTCGATGATGGCGGGCGCGATGCTGCTCGAGGCAATGTCGGCAAGACTCTGGGTCGCGAACAGCACCGCGACGTTCTTCTTGCGCAGCACCTTCAGCCATTCGCGGATGCGCGCGGCGAACAGCGGATGGTCGAGGAAGATCCAGGCCTCGTCCAGGATCAACAGTGTCGGCCGGCCGTTGAACCGCTCCTCCAGTCGGTGGAAGAGGTAAGTCAGCACCGGCGCGACCACGCCGGCCTGACCCATCAGCGCTTCGGTCTCAAAGCACTGGACATCGGCGAAGGCGAGATGCTGTTCGGCGGCATCGAGCAGCCGGCCGTAGGGGCCGTCGAGCGTGTAGGCGCCGAGCGCGGTCCGCAGCGCGTTCGACTGGAGCAGCAAGGTGAGGCCGGTCAGTGTCCGTTCCTCGGACGGAGCCGAGGCAAGGCTGCCGAGCGCGGACCAGACCGCGTCCTTGACCTCGGGCGTGACGATCACGCGCTCGTGCGCGAGCAGCGCGGCGATCCACTCCGCAGCCCAGCTCCGCTCGGTGGCATCGTCGATCCTGCGCAGCGGCTGGAATGCCAGCGTCTCGCCGGCATCGGCACCGAGGCCGAGCGCATGATGCGCGCCGCCCATCGCCAGCACGGCCGCGCGTGCAGAAAAACCCTTGTCGAAGATATAGACTTGAGAGTTTGAATAGCGTCGGAACTGGAGCGCGATCAGCGCGAGCAGCACGGACTTGCCGGCCCCTGTCGGACCGACCACCAGCATGTGGCCGACATCGCCGACATGGGTCGACAGGCGGAACGGCGTCGATCCCGCCGTGCTGGCGTGCAGCAGCGGCGGCCCTTCAAGGTGGGCGTTCCGCGCCGGCCCGGCCCAGACCGACGACAGCGGCATGAGATGTGCGAGGTTCAGCGTGTGGACGAGCGGCTGCCGGACGTTCGCATAGGTCTGGCCGGGCAAGGACGAGAGCCAGGCCTCGACCGCATTGACGCCTTCTCGGATCGTCGTGAATCCGAGCCCGTTGACGATCCGCTCAACCTGCCGGACCTTGTCCTCGACGAGCCCGCGGTCGGCGTCTGTGACGGTGATCGTCGTGGTCAGGTAACCGAACGCGACATGGTCGCCGCCCAGCACTTGAAGCGCCATGTCGGCATCGACCACCTTGTTGTCGGCGTCGGTATCGAGCAGCTGCGAGGGCTGGTTGTACATGATCTCGCGCAGCAGCGCGGTGATCGACTTGCGCTTGTTGAACCATTGGCGGCGCAGCCGGGTCAGCGCCTTGGTCGCATCGCTCTTGTCGAGCGCGATGAAGCGCGTGACCCAGCGATAGGCGAAATCCTGATGGTTGAGCGCGTCGAGGATTCCCGGCCGGCTCATGCTCGGAAATCCGAGAATGGTCAGCGTGCGGATATGCGTGTCGCCAAGCCGCGGCTCGAGACCGCCCGTCAGCGGGGTGTCGGTCAACAGCGCGTCCAGATAGATCGGTGTCTCCGAGACGGCGACACGATGCTGGCGGCACGAAACGGTTCCGTGCAGGAACGTCAATGTCTCTGCGTCGTCGAGCGCTCGTACCTCGGGCATGAAGCTGCCAAGGAGATCGAGCGCGCGATCGCTCTCGGCAATGAAGCTGGCGAGCGCGCCATGCCAGTCGCGGCCTTTGTCAGCATCTGGGCGTTCGACCAGCGATCTCCCCGCCGCCTCTGCGCTGTCCGGCGTCGGGAGCCAGGTCAGGGTCAGATAGTATCGGCTCTCGAAATGCTCGCCCTCGGCAAGGAAGTTGGCGCGCCGCTCCTGATCGACCAGCCATGATGCCGGGTCGGGAAAGGCGCTGTCGGGATAGACGGACGCTTCTCGCCGCTCCGCTTCGAAGAACAGCGCCCAGCCGGTGCCGAACCGCTTGAGCACGTTGTTGGCCCGGGCGCAGGCGGAGATCAGCTCGGCTTCGGTCGCGGATTCAAGATCAGGCCCACGAAACCGGAGCGTGCGCTGGAAGCTTCCATCCTTGTTGAGGATGACGCCGGGCGCGATCAGTACCGCCCAGGGAAGATGGTCCGCCAGCCGGTCCGACCGGTGGCGATATTCGGACAGGTTCAGCACGCGAGATAGCCCCTCTGGCGAAGATGACGGATGAGGACGGGCGCGAAGTCCGGGTCGCGGCGCGCAGCGAACACGGCGATGCTGTGTCCGACCGCCCAGAGCACCAGGCCGGCGATCCATTGCTGGAGCCCGAGCCCGATCGCGGCGGCGATCGTGCCGTTGACGATCGCCAGTCCGCGCGGTGCGCCGCCGAGCAGGATCGGCGATCCGAGGCTCCCGTGAATGGGAGCCTCGAAGCCTTCCAGATGTTGGCCGGCGCCGATCACGCGATCAGCGCCCCGCCGCCGAAGCTGAAGAAGCTGAGGAAGAAGCTCGACGCGGCGAACGCGATCGACAGGCCGAACACGATCTGGATGAGGCGCCGGAATCCGCCACTGCTCTCGCCGAACGCCAGCGTCAGGCCGGTGACGATGATGACGATCACGGCGACGATCTTGGCGACCGGCCCCTGCACCGATTCCAGCACCTGCTGGAGCGGCTGCTCCCAGGGCATTCCCGACCCTGCCGCCTGAGCGGAATTGCTGATGGCGAGCGTCAGGCCGATGGCGGCGCCGGCGAGAAAGGTCGAACTGCGGGACGGAATCTTGGCAAGCTGCATGATCATTCTCCTTGGGGGTTGAGAGGCAAGAGGAGGTCGGCGAGCGCGTAGCTGCCGGTGTCCGGGTCGAGCCCGGCGACGCGCGCGATACTGGCGATCCGGCGCTGCAGGCCGCGGCCGGAGATGAAGACGATGATGTCGATCGCCTCGGCGATCAGCCGGCGCGGCACGGTGACCACCGCCTCCTGGACCAGGCCCTCGATGCGGTAGAGCGCCGACATCGCGCTGTTGGCGTGGACGGTGGCGATGCCGCCCGGGTGCCCGGTGTTCCAGGCCTTGAGCATGTCGAGCGCCTCGGGGCCGCGCACCTCGCCGACGATGATGCGGTCGGGGCGCAGCCGCAAAGTCGAGCGGACGAGGTCGGCCATCGTCACGATGCCGGGCCGCGTGCGGAGAGCGACCGTATCAGCGGCCGGGCTCTGCAGCTCCCGCGTATCCTCGATCAGGATGACGCGCTCGTCGACCCAGGCCATTTCAGCGAGCAGGGCGTTGGCGAGGGTTGTCTTGCCCGAGCTCGTGCCGCCGGCGACCAGGATGTTGTAGCGCTGGATGACGCAGGCCTTCAGCCGGTCGGCCGCCGCCTGCGTCATGATGCCATCGGTCACATAGTCGTCGAGGCTGTAGAGGCGCTCGGCGGGCTTGCGGATCGAGAAGCAGGGCGCGGTCGAGACGGGCGGAAGCACGCCCTCGAAGCGCTCGCCGGCGCGACCCTCGATATGCGGTGGCAGCTCAGCCGATACGATCGGCGCATCACCATGCACCTCGGCGCGCGCATGCGAAGCGACGAGGCGGATGATCCGCTCGACCTGGGTCGCATCCATACGAACCGTGGTATCGGTGCGGCCTTCGCCGAGCCGGTCAAGCCGCAGCGCCCCATCGGGGTTGACCATGATCTCGATGACGAGAGGATCGGCGAGCGCCTCGGCGATCGCCGATCCCATCGCCGTGCGCAGCATGGCGCGCCGGCGTTCCGCGGAAACGCCGGCGGTCACTGGCCGGACTCCGCGACTGCGCCAAGGCTGTCGGCGATTGTCCGGCGTCCGGCGGCGACCTGCCTGCCGACTTGGGCGATGAAGGCCTCGAACCGCTTGGCGGCGATGGCACGGCCGGCGTGATCGTTCTCGGCGAGCGGTGCCTGGATCGCCAGTTCGTACCGGACGAACAGCGCCAGTGTCTCGAGCTGGATATGCCCGTCCCGCTCGACCCTGCCGATCGCGGAGGTCAGCCGGTCGAGCCGAAGGGCGAACCTGTCCTCCAGCTCGGAGGCACCGCGCCGGTTGAGCCAGGCGGTGACGGCGTCGGTCAGGATCGCCGACTTGGACGCACCCGGCTTCGCGGCGAGTGCTTCGAGACGGTCGCTTACCGGCTTGGGCAGGAACAGCTGATGGCGGATCTTCTCGACCATGGTCAGAGATCCAGCTGCAGGTCGCCGGGCCGATGATCGGCCGCGTCGATTGCATAGACTGTGCGGGCCGTGCCCAGCACTCGCGCCTGATCCATCGCGCGCTGGTCGGCTGCGACATCGTCATCGTCTGCACCGAGACCGAGCGGATCGGCGGCAGTCGGATCTGGTGTCAGCGGACGATCAAGTTCCTGGCCCGGATGGCGCGCCTGTTCGAGCCCGCCGCCGACGTCATCGCCATCTTCCTCGCCTGCTGCACGAAGACGCGCATCAATCCCACGGACAATGCCGACCCAGTCATCCGGCCGCGATGCCGGGCGATCAACATATTCGCCCACGGCGAGCGGCGGCGGCGGCAGCACGCGCGCCTTGAATGTACTGTCTTCGAAATAGCGCAGCTTGGTCGCTCGGATCGGCGGCGTGCCGGCGACAAGGACCAGCTCCTCGGTCGCGGGGAGCTGCATCACCTCGCCTGGAGTCAGCAGGGCGCGGGCGGTCTCCTGGCGGCTGACCATGACGTGCGCGAGCCAGGGCGCGAGGCGATGCCCGGCATAGTTGCGCATCGCACGCTGCTCGGTCGCAGTGCCCAGCGCATCGGAAATGCGCTTCGCGGTCCGTTCGTCATTGGTCGCGAAAGCGACACGGACGTGGCAATTGTCGAGGATCGCGTTGTGCTCGCCATAGGCCTTTTCGATCTGGTTGAGGCTCTGCGCGATCAGGAAGGCCCGCACGCCATAGCCGGCGAGGAAGGCGAGGCTGGTCTCGAAGAAATCGAGGCGGCCGAGCGCGGGAAACTCGTCGAGCATCATCAGCAGCCTGTGCCGGGCGGCCGCGTTGGTGCCGTGCTCCGCGTGCAGGTGCTCGGTGAGGCGGCGGCCGATCTGGTTCAGGACGAGACGGATCAGCGGCTTGGTGCGGCTGATGTCCGATGGCGGCACGACCAGGTAGAGCGAAACCGGCGACTTGCCCTCGACAAGATCGGCGATCCGCCAATCGCAGCGCGAAGTGGCCATCGCGACCGTCGGATCGCGGTAGAGGCCGAGGAACGACATGGCCGTCGACAGCACGCCGGAGCGCTCGTTCTCGGACTTGTTGAGGACCTCCCGCGCGGCCGATGCTACCACCGGATGGACGATCGGGGCGTCGGTCGTGCCGAGATGGTTGGTGGTCATCATCCGCCGCAGAGTGGCGGTAAATGGCCTTTGCGGGTCGGACAGGAAGGACGCCACACGGGCAAGTGTCTTGTCCTCCTCGGCGTAGAGGATGTGGAGGATTGCGCCGACGAGCAGCGAATGGCTGGTCTTCTCCCAGTGGTTGCGGCGTTCCAGCGCGCCTTCGGGATCGACCAGGATGTCGGCGATGTTCTGGACATCGCGTACTTCGTCGGTGCCGCGGCGAACTTCGAGCAGCGGGTTGTAGCGCGCCGAGCGGGCGTCGGTTGGATTGAACAGCAGGCAATGCGAGAAGCGCTGGCGCCAGCCCGCGGTCAGCTGCCAGTTCTCGCCCTTGATGTCGTGGATGATTGCGGAACCCGACCAGCCGAGCAATGTCGGCACGACCAGGCCGACGCCCTTGCCGCTCCGGGTCGGCGCAAAGGCCATGATGTGTTCGGGACCGTTGTGCCGGAGGTAGCGCGGACCGGTCCGCCCCAAGAATACGCCGGCTTCCTTCAGGAGTCCGGCCTCGCGGATGTCTTTGGCGGTCGCCCAGCGTGCCGACCCGTAGGTGGTGACGTTGCGCCGCTGCCGGGCACGCCACAAGGAACCGAAGATCGCAGCAGCGCATCCGATCAGGCCGCTCGCGGCAGCGATCGCGCCTGCCTCTTCGAAAATCGTCGGGGCGTAGGCCTCAAACGAGAACCACCACCCGAACAATGCCCAGGGCAGATAGATCGGGTGGCCAAATGCGCTGAACCATGGCCGGCCAAGCTCAGGCTGGTAGGCTAGCTCGGCCGCCGCCCATTGAGTGGCGAACCATACGCCCGCCAGAACAATGGCAAACACGACAATAATCTGTCCGATGAGCAATTTGGTCGGGGTCATGCGGGCCTCCGCCCGCACAAGAATCATTCTGCACGAGCTCGGCCTTCAAAATCGCCGATCAAGGCGTAGTCGATCAGAGCCCATCTGGTGCCCCCGCATGCCGATCGGAGGACGTCCGGACCTCGGGCCGGAAATCTCGGGGGATTTCGTTCGCCAAGCCGATCATCGTGCGATCAACCAAGCCGCATGTCATCTGGCTACTCCTCGTCGGGACGCTGCTCTCCTTCGATCAGAAGGGCGACTAGAGCGGCATAGGCTCCGCCAGCGGGGCTCGGCCTTCGAGCTCGATCAGCAGATGCTCTGCGAAGGAATGCAGCTTCGGAAGCCAGTCGGCGAACAGCTCTACATGGCCGTCGTTGTTGATCAGCCCAGCGTCGGCCGCAACCGCGGCGCGCTCGATCGCAGGCAGCGCGTCCGGCGTGGCAGAGAACAGGACGTGCGGGACATCGCTTGCATGCCTTTCTCCGTCGATCACGCCACCATTGCAACTCGAAATCGGCGCCGCTCCCGCCGCGGAAAGCGCAAAGACCGCGCCGGCCATGCCTATATCGAAGCTGAAGATGAATGCTGATGTCTCGTAGGCCTCATCCATCAGCTCATCTGCTTTGTCATCGGACCAGCCAGATGCTTCGAGCTCTCCCAGAAGTTCTGCTTCCTCGGCCAGAGCATCACGGGCGTCCGTGATGGTACAGCCGCGGACATCCATATAGTCATGGTTCAGCATTAAGCCGTTTTCCGATGCGGCCTGCTGTTGGGTAAGAGGAAAAAGCTGCGCGGAATCGACCTCGCGCCGGATCACCACATCCGCTCTGTTCAGCATTGTTCGTGTCCCTCCCCTGATCGACGATGGATGATCTGACGCCCGATAGTGAGGTCATGGAACACGCATCGCAATGGATTCTCTCATTCTCTCCGCAGGATATGCATGCCGGCGCCGAAAAGACGCTTGATCTGGCTACGGCCACGCCGTAGAGAACAAAGAGTGATCACCAGCGGTTATTCGAGGGCTTAATGGGGTGTCATTGCGGATGAACAGGGCCGACAGCAGCAGATCCACCGGTTTGAGCGGCACCAATCGCGGCGACGCACGGCACGCCGGGGGGCATCAGCGCGTCGACGTCAAGGCAATCCGTCGAGCCAGCGGCATGACCCAGGAAGTCTTCGCCAACACCTACGGCTTCACGCTGGGAGCACTTCGCGACTGGGAGCAGGGCAGAAAACGGCCGGAACGGACCGCATGTGTGCTGCTGCGTGTGATCGCCGAGGCGCCGGAGACGGTTGCGCGCGCGGTCGCAGGAGCTTGATCATGGCATGGCGTCGATCACCTTTTCTACAGACCAGCCTGTGATGGACGTCGTTTCGGCCTCTCGCCGGTCTGCTATGATGCGGCGCATTCGCGGACGCGATACGAAGCCCGAGATGATCGTGCGCAAGGCTGCGCACCGGCTCGGCTACCGGTTTCGCCTGCATCGTCGCGACCTGCCCGGTTCGCCGGACCTGGTCTTCCCGGGACGAAAGAAGATAGTATTCGTCCATGGTTGTTTCTGGCACTGTCACGAAGGTTGCAGGTTCGCCTACAAGCCGAAGTCGAATGTCGAGTTCTGGGAAAGCAAGCTCAGGAAAAACAGGGAACGCGACATTCGTGTGAAGGGGGAGCTGGAATGCATGGCATGGGACGTTCTTGTCATTTGGGAATGCGAAACAGTCGATAGCGACCTCGTCGATGCCAGGCTCCAGGGACATCTCGGCCATGACCACGGCTGAGCAGCAGCAGACCCGCCGGGGCAAGCTCGAGCGCCTGCGCACGGGCGCGAAACTGCGGACGCTCGAAATCTGTTCGGGCGCCGGCGGACTTTCGCTCGGGCTGGCAACCGCCGGCTTCGAACTGACCGCGCATGTCGAGATGGATCCGGAAGCCGCCGCGAGCTATGCGCTCAATTTCGGCGGCGACCGGGCGGCCGACGATCCCTGGGCACTGCCCCGGAACATGGAGCATTGTTCGGCCGACGACCTGGTGCGGGAGCTCGGTCTCAAGACGCCCACGTCTTCGGCATTCGACATTCTCGCAGCGGGGCTGCCCTGTCAGGCGTTCGCCCGGATCGGCCGCTCGAAGCTCCGTGCTGAAGCCGGAGGCGAGGAGGACGCATTCCAGAAGGATCCGCGTGCCGCACTCTATCGCCGTTTCCTGGACTATGTGACCGCTACCCAGCCGCTCGTTATCATCATCGAGAATGTGCCGGACATCCTGAATTTCGGTGGCCACAATGTCCCCGAAGAGATCTGTGACACGCTCGAGGAATGGGGCTACCGCACCGCCTATACGATCCTCAACGCGGCCTATTACGGCGTGCCGCAGGTGCGCGAACGGCTGTTCGTCGTCGCCTTTGCCGATGTGCTCGGCATTGCGCCCGCCTTTCCCGCGCCGACGCGCTTCCTCGAGCTGCCGCGCGGCTATGAAGGCTCGCGTCGCGTCGCGCTGAAGCATGTCGACAAGGAAAGCGGCAGGTTTCACGAAATCCACAAGCCGTCGCCACGGCTTTCGAAAGCGGTCGGCGTGCGTGCGGCGCTGGGCGATCTTCCCAAGATCAAGGAACATGCAACTGACCCCCGGGTCATCCGGCGACGCCGGCTCGACGACCGTCTCCCGTACCGGATGCCCAAGGGCGGGCTCTCGGACTATGCCAGACTAATGCGCAGCTGGGCCGGCTTTGAGACGCAGGGCGAAGCCGGCGGTCATCTGGTCCGGCTGACGCCGCGCGACTTCCCCATCTTTCGTCACCTCGAGCACGGCGCAGACTATCCGCAGGCACGCAAGCTTGCGGAGGAGATGTTCATGGAGGCCGTGCGGGACCGGGGCCTGACCGACCCCGAATCCGACGCCTGGAAGGACCTCCGCCAGAGCATCGTTCCGCCCTATGATCCCGCCAAGTTCCCGAACAAATGGTGGAAGCTGGATCCGCTAAAGCCGTCACGCACGCTGACCGCGCATATGGGCAAGGATACTTATTCGCACATCCATTATGACAGCTATCAGGCCCGCACCGTCTCGGTGCGCGAGGCCGCGCGGCTGCAGTCCTTCCCCGACGGCTTCCGCTTTGCCGGGGCGATGAACGCGGCGTTCAAGCAGATCGGCAATGCCGTGCCGCCGCTGCTCGGGCTCGCGGTGGCGACATCGCTGAAGCGGCAGATCGAGGAGGCGCTGGTTCCTGCCGAGGAGACAGACGGCCGGCAGGCGGCGTGACCCGCGTGGCCGCGGCGGAGGATCAGGAGGATCTCTTCGATCACGCGCCGCCGGCGGCGAGCGCGCTGCTCGAAGCATTGCGCGGCCTCGGCTATTCGCCTGAAGCGGCCATTGCGGATCTGATCGACAACAGCATCGCCGCGGGCGCCCGGCATGTCCGGATCGATTTCCTGTGGGACGGCCCTGCCTCGATTGTCCGCCTCGTTGACGATGGGCGCGGCATGGATGACCACACGCTGTTCGAAGCGATGCGGCCCGGCGGACGGCATCCGCTGCTGGTCCGCGACCCTCAGGACCTCGGACGGTTCGGCCTGGGTCTCAAGACCGCATCGCTGTCGCAGGGCCGGGTTCTGGCGGTCGTGTCGCGCACCGCAGCCGGTGCAGAATCGCGGCGCAGCTGGGATCTCGACTATGTCGCCCGGGCCGACGAATGGCGGCTGCTGCGCAACATTCCCAACGATGTGCGCGACCATGCGACCGTCCCGGACGAAGGCGCCGGCACCGCGGTCGTGATCGGCCGCCTGGACCGGCTGCTCGGCGAAGACATGGAGAGCGATGCGGCACGGGCGCGCTTCCAGGCAATCGCCCGCCGCGTCGAGCTGCATCTGGCGATGACCTTCCATCGCTTTCTGGAGGGGCCGCAGCCGCGTCTGGAATTGGTCATCGCCGGCGGCGACGAGGGCGCGCGCATCGCGCCCTGGGACCCGTTTCTGCAATGGCATCCGGCCACGACCGCGACACCCGTCGAGCGGCTGGCGCACCGAAGCGGCGCGATAGAGGTCCAGGGCTTCGTGCTGCCGCATCGCGATAAGATGACGGCCGACCAGTTCGATGACGCCGCCGGGCCGGACGGCTGGCTCGCGCATGAAGGCTTCTTCGTCTATCGCAACCGCCGGCTGCTGGTCGCCGGCGGCTGGCTCGGCCTGGGCCCCGGCCGGCGCTGGACCCGCGACGATGTCCATCGCCTGGCCCGGCTCCGGCTGGACCTGCCGAACAGCGGCGACGGCGACTGGAAGGTCGACATCCGCAAATCGACGGCGACTCCGCCGCCGGCGCTGCGTGCCCGGCTGCAGGGCCTGGCCGATCAGGTGCGCAAGGACGCGCGCGAGGTGTTTGCCTGGCGCGGTGGGCGAAGCGCCAGGCAGGCGCGCGCGCCGGTTGTGCGCGTGTGGAACGCCGTCGAGACCGCGCGGGGAACGGTGTACCGCATCGACCGTGCGCATCCCGCCGTCCAGCGCGCGCTCGACGCGGCCGGCGGGATGCGCCGGCTTGCCGAAGAGATGCTGACCGTGATCGAGGCAGGACTACCGGTGCAGCGGATCTGGCTCGACATTGCTGAGCAGGGCGATCTGCCGCCGGCGCCGGCCGGAATACCGGCCGAGGAAGCGGCCGCGATGCAATCGCTTTACAGCCATATGCGGAACGGACTCGGCCTGTCGGCCGCCGATGCCCGCCGTCGGCTGCTTTCGATCGAACCGTTCGCGGCCTATCCCGCCGCTGTTGCCCAGCTCGCAGATGAGGCGACATAGACGCCATGCCGATCGATCCCGACGCTCAGACCCAGCTTGTCGAACTCGCCCAGCTCAGGCTGTCCCAGCGCGGCGCAGCCGAGCCGCTGTCGCGTGAGGAAATCGCCCGGACCGTCGACCAACTGCTGGCGGCGTTTCCCGAGTGGCGCAACCGCATTTCGCTCGATGCCGCGCTGGCGACCCTGGGCTCGCTGTTCAGCACCTTCGTCGGCGAGGAATCGGTCCTTCGCGCGGATGACAATCACGCGCTCTGGCTCGACGGACGGCGCGACCAGATCGAATGGCGCCTGTGGGAACGCTATCGTACCTATCTCATCCGCAAGCGCATGCCGCAGACCGCGATCAACGCGCTGGGGCGCGTCACCGATCGCACGCTGGAGCTGCTCGGCGACCCGTCGGGCGCCGGCGCGTTCAACCGGCGCGGCATGGTCGTGGGCGATGTCCAGTCGGGCAAGACCGGCAACTATACCGGGCTGGTCTGCAAGGCGGTCGATGCCGGCTACAAGGTCATCATCGTCCTCACCGGCATGAACAACAATCTGCGCAGCCAGACCCAGATCCGTCTCGACGAGGGGTTTATCGGCAAGATCAGCGTGCCGATGGACGAAGCGACCAGCCGCTTCGTGGGGGTCGGCGAGATCGACCCGTCGGTCATTGTCGACTGGGGCACCAACCGGACCGAGAAAGGCGATTTCAATCATCGGGCGATGTCGCAGTTCGGCATCCATCCTGGCGGCCGGCCGCTGCTGTTGGTCGTCAAGAAGAACGGCAGCGTGCTCAACGGCGTACTCGAATGGATCCGGTCGACGGCGAATTCGAGCGATCAGCACGGACCGCGCTTCGCCCATATGCCGCTGCTCGTGATTGACGACGAGGCCGATCAGGCCTCGATCGACACCAAACAGCAAGGCTTCAACGGGGGTGTTGCCGATCCCGACCATCAGCCGTCGCGAATCAACGCGCGGATTCGCCAGATTCTCGGCCGGTTCGATCAGGTTTCCTATGTCGGCTACACCGCGACCCCGTTCGCCAACATCTTCATTCACCCCGATGCGGAGACCGGCAACGAGTTCCAGGACCTGTTCCCGCGCGACTTCATCATCAACATCCCGGCGCCGGAAACCTATGTCGGCCCCAGCCGGCTGTTCGGCTCCGCGGTCGACGAGGAAACCGGCGAGGCCGAGCCTGGTCTGTCAGCGCTGATCGAAGAAATCGACGACTATGCAGCGAGCACGGCGCGGCGCGAGACGCGGGGCTGGATGCCGCCGGTGCACAAGACCGATCATGTTCCACTCTACGAACGCCGCGACAGCGTGCCGCCGTCGCTCGAACAGGCGATCGAGAGCTTCGCGCTCGTCGTCGCGGCCCGCCGTGCGCGCGGCCAGGGCCGCGAGCACAACAGCATGCTGATCCACGTCACGCGCTGGAAGGCCGTGCAGCGCCGGGTGGTGCAGCAGATCCGCGAAGCGCTGGACGCGCTCGCCAATGCTGTCCGCTATGGCGGCGGCGAGGGCATGCGGCGGCTTCGCGAGCGCTGGGAAAGCGATTTCGCGCCGGTCACCGCCGAGCTGGCGATGCCCGACTGCCCGCCTGTGGCCTGGGAAGATGTCGAGGCGGCGCTCCGCGCGACGATCGAATCGATCCGGATTCGCGAGATCAACGGCAGCTCCGCCGATGTGCTCGACTATGAGCAGAACCGCGAGAACGGGCTGAACGTCATCGCCATCGGCGGCGACAAGCTGGCGCGGGGTCTCACGCTCGAAGGGCTGTCGATCAGCTATTTCCTGCGCGGCACCACCATGTACGACACGCTCATGCAGATGGGCCGCTGGTTCGGCTATCGTCAGGGCTATCTCGACCTGTGCCGCCTGTTCACCACCGCCGACCTTGTCGAATGGTACGAGCATATCGCCGTCGCGAGCGAAGAGCTGCGTCGGGAATTCGACCGGATGGAGGCGATCCGGGCGCGACCGATCGATTTCGGCCTGCGCGTGCGCAGCCATCCGACGCTTACCGTCACCTCGCGCACCAAGATGCGGCACGGCACCGAGCTCCGGGTCTCCTTTGCCGGCGATGTCTCCGAGACCACGGTCTTTGCGACCGACGACCGGACGCTGCAGGCCAATCTGGCCGCCGCCAACGATCTGATCGACCGCCTCCAGGCTTCGGAAGCCGTCTATCGCGCCAATCCGGAACAGGCGCGCGCGGGCGGGCGAGCGCATCGCTGGGACGGGTCGCATCTCTGGTCAGGCGCATCGTCCGATGCAGTCCTCGGCTTTCTCGATCGGTTCAGCACGCACGAGGATGCTTCGCGTGCCAGTGCGAACGTGCTGGCGCGCTATATCCGGCGCCAAGTCCTGCTCGGCGAGCTCACCCGCTGGAACGTGCTGCTGGTCGGCGGCGAAGGTCGCGACGCGATCACGATCGGTTCGATCCCGATGAACTCGGTGCTGCGGCAGCCCAAGGGCGGCTATGGCGACAGTCCGCCCTGGCTGACGATCGCGGCGGGCGAGCGCTTCGTGATCCGCCGCCTGCTCAACCCGCGCGATGAGGCGGTCGATATCGACGCGACCGCCTATGCTGCGGCGATGGCCGAGACGATCGCCAATCCGCCCAAGCGGCGCCGGGCCGACGACGACCGGGCGCCGGCGCAGCCTTCGGGCGTCTATCTGCGGTGCCAGCGCGCGCCGGAGACCGGGCTGCTGCTGCTCTATCCATTGTCGCGCAGCGCCCTGCTCGGACCCGACGACGCGCGGGTCGAGCATCGGTTTCTCGAGGCGGCGGTCCCGCCGATCGGCATGGGGATCAGCTTCCCCGCCAGCAGCCGCGCGCAGTCGGTGAGCTATGTCGTCAACAATATCTACGCCGCCGACGATGACGATGAGGGAGAGACATGACGGCAGTTGCCGAGGCCTGGGCGGCACTGGAAGCGGAGGGGCGACGCGAACCCGGCTGGCATATCCGCCGGGTCCATCCGGCTGCACCCTGCGAGATCCTGGCCGGATTGCGCCGGCCCGATGACATCCCCGGGCTGCTGCTGGAAGTTCCGGTCGACCAGGTTCCGCCAGATCTGGCGCTGCCGCGATCCAATGGATTCATCGTCGAGACCGCGCTTCTGGGAAGCGGCCATGCCGGCGTGGTCCGCTTCTCGCTGGCGCTGACCGATCGCAGCTACGGTGCCGTGTTCACCGTGCTGTGCGAGGATGTGGCGGAAGCGGCTGCTGCGGCATCGACCCCCCGGCTTGCCTTGCGGAACTGGACCGGACGGCTGCACATCTGGCAGGCGTTCATGGCCCGGCACGGCAGCGGCGGGCTTTCCGACGCTGCGGTCACCGGTCTGGTCGGCGAGCTGATCTTCCTGCGGGACGAGCTGGCCCCCAGGGTCGGGCTCGGCGCAGCGGTTGCAATGTGGGCCGGACCGTCCGGCGAGCCGAACGACTTTGCGCTGCCAGGCGGATTCGTCGAGATCAAGGCGACGACGCGCCAAGCGCCCGAACTGATCGACATCGCCAACGCTGACCAGCTCGACGACAGCCGCGGCCCGATTGTGCTCGGCCATGTCCGGCTGCGGCTGGAGGGCGGCGGTGCTACGCTGCCACAACTTGCGGCAGACGTCCGGCGGCAGCTCGCCGGCGAAGCACCGCAGTCGCTCGCCGATTTCGACGGCCGGCTGCTCGCCGCGGGCTATTTGGCCGCCCATGACGATCTCTATGCGCGCGCCTATCGCCGCGACCGGCTCGAGCTGTTCGACGTCACCGGCGCCTTTCCCAGGCTGACGCGCGCCGGGCTCGGGGCCGGGATACGGAACTGCAGTTATACGATCGAGCTGGCGGCCTGTGTGCCCTTCGCCGTCGAGCCGGCCGTGCTTGACGCGCTGGCGGAAGGAAGCGCGCTTGGCTGAAGAACGGGATCTGGTCGCCTTTGCGGCTGCGCTTGCCGAAGAAGTGCGCGACCGGGCATTGGGCGATTCGGCGGGCGCCGAATTCACTGAGAACGCTTTCGTCGAGATCGTCTCCGAGCATCTCGCCGAGATCGGCATGCTCGACAATCCGGTGGTGTGCTTCCACCAGGGCCGTTTCGGCGCGGGCGGGGTCCGGTTGAACGGCTATGCCGTTCCGGATGATGGCGAGCGGCTCGACCTGCTCGTGGCGATCTTCGAGGGCGGCACGGACCAGCGGACCGTCCCAACAGCAGATATCGTGCGAATCGGTGGCCAAGCGGCCCGTGCGCTCCAGGCGGCGGCCCGCGGCGACCAGGAGCAGATGGAGCGTGCCAGCGACGCCTATGCGATGATGCGGCGGATCGCCGAGCTGCTCGAAGGCGGGGTCCGCGAGGCGCGCGTGTTCGTTCTCACCGACGGCCTGTCGGCCGCGCGCGGTCTCGAAGCCCAGACGATCGGGAATGTCTCGGTCACCTTCGAAATCTACGACCTGCGGCGTCTCATGCGGACGATGGCCACGGGCCAGACCCGCGAGATCATCGAGATCGATCTGGCCGCGATGGGACTCCAGCCGATTCCCTGCGTGGCGATGCCGGCGTCGGGCGGCGAGTTCGAGTCCTATCTCGCGATCTTTCCGGGCGAAGCGCTCTACCGGATGTACGAGGAATTCGGTCCCCGGCTCCTCGAGTACAATGTGCGTGCGTTCCTCCAGGCGACGGGCAAGGTCAACCGCGGCATCCGCGACACGCTGCGCGACGAGCCGCACCACTTCATGGCCTACAACAACGGCATCTCGGTGACGGTGGACGAGATCACCACCGAAGCCGCAGCGGACGGGCTGAAGATCACGGGTTTCCGTGGACTGCAGATCGTCAATGGCGGGCAGACCACCGCGTCGATCCACCGCGCGCGCAAGCGCGAACGTCTCGACATTTCGCACATCCACGTCGCCGCGAAGATCACCCGGCTGCCGCCGGACAGCGTGGAGGAGATGGTCCCGAAGATTTCGCGCTTCGCCAACACGCAGAACGTCATCCAGGAGGCCGACTTCTCGGCCAACGAGCCCTATCATATCGCGATCGAGCGGCTGTCGAAGACGATCTGGGCGCCGGGCGAGCGCTCGCGCTGGTTCTACGAGCGGTCGCGCGGCCAGTATCAGACGGCGATGAACATTGAGGGCACGACGCCTGCGCGCATGCGGGCATTCCGCGACCGCACGCCGCCGGGCCAGAAATTCTCAAAGACCGATCTGGCGCGTGCGCTCAACAGCTGGGGCCGCCTGCCGCATGTCGTCAGCGGCGGCACTCAGAAGAACTTCGTCGCGTTCATGCGCAGCCTGCGCGAGCAGCGGGGCGCTTCCTGGGAACCGGATGAAATTTATTTCCGGGATGCGGTCGCGCAGATCATCCTGTTTGCGGCGGCACAGCGCATCGTCCGGCAGGAAGCCTTTCCAGCCTATCGCGCCAACATCGTCTGCTATCTTCTGGCGTATCTGTCGCACCGCACCGGCGGTCGGCTGCTTCTCGACGAAATCTGGCGGGGGCAGGGAATCAGCGCCGGGCTCGAAGCCCTGCTGCGCAGCTGGTCGCACGAGGTCGACAGGCAAATCCAGGAGAGCGCAGCGGGCCGCAATGTCACCGAATGGTGCAAGAAGGAGGCCTGCTGGACGGGGCTGCGCAACCTCGATCTGGCGGTGAGCAATCCGCTGCCGCCCGAATGGGGCAGCGCTTCGGTCGCATCCGGCGGAGCCGGACCGGAGCCGGCCGTGCCCGATGCCCATGCCGCGGCAGCCTGCATGCGGCTGCCTGCGGAAACCTGGTTCGCGCTGCATCTCTGGGGCCGTCGTACGGGAGCGCTCGCCGAGTGGCAGGCGGGCATTGCGCACACGCTGAGCAGCTATGCCAGCGGCGGATGGACCCGGTCGCCGACGCCGAAACAGGCGACGCACGGCGTGCGGATTCTGGAGATCGCCCGGGAAAAGGGCTTCGACCCTTTCCTGCCCGCCGATGTCGCGCGGATGCAGGTCGAAGACGGCTGACAGTATCAGAGGTCCGGCGGAAACTCCTCCGCGAGCCAGGAAGCGACCGCCTCGACGCTGCCACGGCCGCCCGCGCGGAGCAGCGCAACGATATCCGCCGCAGCGATCACGATCACCGGATGCTGGTCCTCCTTAATCTCGCGATAGGCCTGGAGGTCCAGCCAAGTCGTGGTGACCAGAATGCCGAACTGACGGTGCCGCAGCCGGGAGATCAGCCGCGACATGTCGCGGACGCCGACCGAGCCCGGCGGCGAGTAGCATTTCGCCTCCAGCGCGAAATCGACCAGGATCGATGCCGGGCCTGCACCGATGCGCAACTGGCCGACGGCGTCGCGGCCGCCGTCACGGGACGGACGGGTGACGTCGAGCGAAGCGATGTCGGGGATCATCAGGCGGGCGATCGCCGCGGCGCAATGTTCGAAGGCATGCGGCCGCCCCTGGAAGTGATTGCGAACCGCCTGGATCATCGCCTCGCCGTCGGTATCGGCGGGCATCTGTTCCCGGCGGCTGCGATATTCGATCGATCGAAGCGCGATCAGCGGTTTGCGCCGTCCGCTTTTCTGCCAGATCAGCCAAGCGGCCGGGGCGAGCGCATCATCGGGCGCGCCGGCAATGACGCTGTCGATCCAGGCGCGCGAAATGACGGCGGCGTCGAGCACGGTGAAGCGCGCCCGATAATTCTGAAAGCGACGATCGCCGGCGGTCCGCCAGATCGCGACAAGGTCCTCGGAGAGCGAGAGGTCCGAGGCGCCTGGCACCGCCAATCCCAGAAAGATCATGTCGCGCCAGCCTCCGGCGCGGGCGAAGAGGAAGATCGGGGGAACCCGCAGCCGGCCTTCGGCGCCATTATGCGCGTCCTCGAAGATGCGCTGCAGCAGGCGATTGCCGCGCCGGCCGGTGTCGTGCAAGCCGCGGCCCGGGCTCTTGTTGTCACCATAATAGGTGAACACGCCAGTCTCGCGGTCGAGCGCATCGGGCCAGTCGGGGTCGCTGAAACTGGAGGTAAGCAACATCATCTCCAGCCGCCCGGCAATGTCGCCGCGGTAGCGGAAGCCGCCCTGATTGCTCATGCCGAGCAGGCGCGGAAAGGGATCGTCGCCGGCATTCCCGCTCCGGCCGCCCTGATAGATCGCGTCTACATGGAGATCGGTTGTGGAAAGGTGATCGGCGGCAATGATCTCCAAGACAATCTTCCTCCGTGGCGCTCTGACGGATCGGCGCTTCACTGCGGCGCATCCTATCCGGACTCTCCAGAGAGGCGTAGCATCGCAGAATGTTCAAACATATCCGGTTCGACATCCCAATAGAGCGCACAGCTTCCGCCGATGGTCTCCAATGGCCGATCGGCGCCGAGGTTGAGACCGACAGCGGTCTTGGCTGCAACCGTGCTATTGCGATCTCCGCGGTGTTTCCTGGACCGAGGCACGAGAGACCCTTGCCTTCGAACTCGGGATGATTCGACAGATCGAAACAGGCCTCGAGCCGGACGAGGAATATGCGTCCATCGAGGAGCAACTGGAGTCGGCCGACGAGGTCGGACTAATGATGGGCCTCGACATCGGTGTCGCCTCCACTGTCGCCGCGCTTTCAGCCGCCAAGTGCATACCCGTCACCAGTTGCAACGGCGGCGCGTTTGGCGTGCCGCACCACGAGGTCCATCCGCTCGTCGTGTTCTGTGCAAGGCCACAGCATCTGGCGTTGCTCGTTCAGGGTGCGGAAAGGGCCTGTGTCGGGCTCGTAAGCAATGCATCGGGGCATCTCGTCGTCTATGCCGATGACATCAGGCGGATGTCCTCCTTCGCTTTGGCACTGATCGAAATGCGCACTGCATTCCGACAGCTGCGCTTTCGCACACCCGGCAGGACGACGGCCGCGAAGGACTCCGCATCCATCTGTCAGCTCAAGCTGTTCGATTAGCTACGGCGCCAGTGGACGAACGTGTGCGATCGATGTCAGTCGAAGGTGATGATGCCGGGCCTCGCCGAATAGCCGCTCATCTGGGACGCGAGCTGACTCATCAGCGGCTCCCGTACGCGATACAGGACGGTGGCGCCGGCCATCTCCGCCTCGGAAAGCGATGTCGTCCAGTGCCAGTCGACAATCAGCCGGCGATTGGCGGACGGCCCGCCGCCCGGGGGCGGTACCATGAAGCACGGTGTAGTCGATATCGCGCCGTGATTGTTGAAGCGAAGACCGAGTCCTCTGTCCTTCATAGTGCCCGGTACTTCGAGTGCGAGCACGACGGGCCGCATGGTGCCCTTGGCCTGCGCCTGGTCGCAGATGGCGCGCATGCCGACGAATACCCAGCGGCAGTCCTTCGCGACTTCCGCCATGTCCGGCGGGGAAGATTTGTTCTGGCCTTTCGACTGGCTGGACAGGAAATCGGCCGCGATATCCTGCAGCGCAAGCTGTGTTCGGGCGGCCATCTTCTGGCCCGCGCCCTCGGGCAACATGAAGACGACCCCGCGATCACCTGCCTCCATCGGCCCCGAACCGGCGCGAGCTATATGGCTGAGCGCGTTGAGATGTGAGCCATGCGCCGGATCGGGCGATGGTACGCCTGGCGCGAGCGTAATCGCATCAGTCCACAGCTGTACTTCGCCTTCCTCGGGTAACTGATGCATGAGGCGATCGAACAGGATCGGGACCAGCGCTTCGTTGATTGCGCCGCGGCGGTCCGCCGCGACATTTTCGCTGCCGACGGCGGCACGCGCCATATGCGCCAGCACGCCATGGAGCACCGGACCATAGCGCGCCGCAAATCTGTCCTCACGGGAAAAGAGCTCCAATAGCGAGCAGATGACATCTCCGGCGGCGCGGCGGGCCGACGTTTCCCACTGCATCAGTGCACGGATCTGCGGCTGATCCGCGATTACCGACATGATCTGTTCGCGCAGGCTTGCGCCACCGTCCTTTGCGGCGCCGTCGGGTGTGAACTTCTCCTTCTGCAGAAAGCCGGTCACGGCAGGGGCCGGGATCTCCGCCACATGGGTCGCGAAATGCGCCATCAGCCCGTCGTGCTTGTCTGCCTTGCTGCTCCAGGTGATCAGCACATAGGGACCATTGTCGGGCGCCAGGACCTTGCACAGGATGGTGGCCGCAGCTTCGAACATCGCAACGTCGTTGGTCACGGCCTTGAGGTAGTTGATGTCGAAGAACACCAGACGCACACCGCTGAGCGGCGCGCGAATGTCGACCTTCGTTCCCTCGACCAGGACCGGCAGGCAGGCGACATCAAGCTGCCGCAGCGCCTGAACGATCGTGGCGAGTTCCTGCGGATCGTCGTCGACGGCGATCACCGAGGGGGGATGGATCACTTGGTCATCTGCCCGAACTGCATCGCGACCACCGCGCCGTCTACCCAGTCGGGCAGCTCGAGATCCTCGCGATCGGGAAAGAGCAGCGAGCCGCTGGCCAGCGACATGGCGAGCGAAGAATAATAGAGCCCAAGGCCCATGCCATCGGGACGGCGTGTGAAGAAGGGCTTGGTGACGATTTCAGGCAGATCCTGAAATCCTGGTCCATTATCCGCGACGATCAAGGCGGGACCACCGGGCAAGTCATCCGTAAGGGCTATATGGATGCGCCGAACCGGCGGCTCGTCAGGTCCCTGGTCGGGCCACCGCACGCGGAGCCAGTAGATGGCATTGTCGACGAGATTGACCAGCACATTCTGGAGCAGCGCCGATGATCCCGGGATTCTGATCTCTGGCATCCCCTCCGGCAGGTCATAGGTCACCTTCACCTGATGCCGCCTGTAGCGCCGGACGTTGATCTCCGTGTTGCTGTGAACCAGTTCGCGGAGATCGACGCCGTCGCGCGTCTTTTCCCGAAGGAGACCGCCGACGCTTTCGATAAGACCCATCAGGCCGCGGGACTGTTGTTCGAGAAGTTCAGGCGAAGCCTTGCTGCGAACCGCCTCGTGGATTGAGCGGACTCCCTTCTCAACCTCGTGAATGACAATGGCGAGATTCAGACCGGACATGCCCGCACGCAGGAGCATATCGCGCATCTCGACATATTCAGCCTCCACGCGGTCGACCAGAGGAAGGATGGACCTGGCCTCTGCGGTTGCGGCGACGGCCTCCCTCAGGCGTCGCAGCGGCGTCTCGACGAGAATTTCATCCTTGTCGGACGCATCTTCGAGAAGGCGTTTGAGCCGGTCCTTGTCGAGCGCACGCTCTACCTCGAACCGATGGATGACCGCCGTAACGATCGCCCGAAAGCGTTGGAAGATCCCGGTTTCGTCAAAACCTTCACGGTTGGTCTTTTCCCGGAGCCCGGTGCTCGTCTCAAGGTTCAGATCGATGGCGCCGATGACGATGTTGCGGCTCAGGCGCTGGGACGGTCGATTGACGCGTCGCAGATCCAGATGCAGCCAGTCGTCACCCGGTTCACCGTAGTTGTAGACCCGGACGCCATCCCGGTAGACGCGGACACCGCCCTGCTGATCGAGAAACTGCTTCACGAGCGAGTTCTGTGGGAGCAGCGTCAGGATCTTCCGATCCCGATCATAGGCAACAAACTGGCCGCTGATCGGTCCGATACCCAACAGCGTATTCGTATCTGCAACCGGTGATGACCGATCCCCGGCATCGCGTTCGAGAAGAAGCGGGTCCTTCTCGCCCGAAAGGCGTCGGCCTTCGAGCCGGCGTCCGATCGGTGATCTGAACTCATATGACCAGCTGAGAGTACCATCGAACGTAAATTCGAAATGCCAGGGCGCCAGTTCGATGAGAGCATGCACATCGGGCATCCCCACAAGCCATTCCGGATGCTCGGGAATGATCAATTCCGCGGAAAAGCTGTCTGAAGAATCAAAGGGCGAGCTGATCGCCGTGATCGAGCGGTACAACTGACGCGCCTCACCGCGGCGCCACTGTCGGTTGCGCAGCTTGCGGATCGAGATCAGAGTGCCGTGCGGCTTCCGATCGTTCTCCTCGGTAAAGAACTCGGCCGGGCGCGTGTTTATGGTGACACTCGTTTGATCGAGATATCGGACGCTGGTCAGTTCATCCCAGTCGAGCACTACCAAGTGCTCGACATCCTCTCCCCTCGGCCGTGTGAGGAGTTCAATCCGGTGTCCGAGCTTGTGGACCGCGAACCGACCGACACCCTTCTCGCCGAGCGGAAGACGATTGAACAGCTTTGTACGTCTTTTTTCCAGACGCTGAATCTCGCGGTGATCGCTGGCGGGCTCAAGCCAGATCGACGTGATTGTCTCAAGATCCATTCCGTCGCCGGTATCGATGACATCGATCGTCGGATCATCGCCATCCACACCGGCGAGCGTTACGGTTACAGATCCTGCGTCCGCGTCGTATGCATTCTTGACGAGCTCGAAGATTGCGAGCTGATCAGTGCCGATCAGCTGATCCCCAAGAAGCGCAAGAATCCGCGCCCTGGCGCGAAACGGGGCGACGACAGGATCAGTCAAGCGCGCCGGCCCCGACGATGACCACTCCGCTTTCTCGTGCGGGCCGTCGACAGGCAGAGAATTGAACGAGCTGATGTGATCATAATCTTCTGATAACGGCTTTCCTTTAGCGGATCATCAACTTCCATGATCATGGCCTAGGAAATCTGAGGGCCGCTTCGTCCACGGCCGAACCGCCAGCTGATCCCATCGGCCCGCATGACGCCAGCGACGGTCTGACCTAGCTGTCGTTCGAGCACTGGTCGCCAAGGAACAAGGGTAAAGTCCCGTCCGCTTTCAACAACTGCATAGCGCCCGCTGGCGAGGTCGATGCGTCGCAGCAAACGGCCTTCGACCGCGCTCCCAGTCCGAGCTTCGGCGTAGGGTTTTCCGAACTCGGCCGACAGGCCGTCTGCGACGCGAAACAATTCGCGCCGTTCCAGGATCGCCAGCGCATTGGCGCGCAGCCGCACCTTTACGCCGTAAACATCCGCGAGCTGCTGCTCGACCAGCCATTGCTGCCGGCCCGCCATCGCCGCGCGGACCTCGTGCCCGAAGCCGGCGTCGCGGATCGCCATTGGAGACTGTGATGCCAGCTCCCGGTCGACCCAGGTTGCCGCATCGGCTTCACAAAGCTGGTCCAGCGGTCGCGTCGACAGAGTCTCCACTTCGACGGGCTGGTTCCGATGACGGCGTGCCTCATATGAGGCAGCACGATCGACATGGTCAGGTGGAATCGTCCAGCTTCCGTCGGGCTCGCGCTCGACGCCGGCACCCGCCCGCCGCATAGCCTCGAGCCGTCGCACGTGGGTTTCGGCAAACGCCTGCGTGGCCGAGGGATCATGCCGCAGATGCAGGTCGGCCGAATATCGACCGCCATTCGCCGCGGCGACCTCGGCGACGACGCGATCGGCGTCCGGAACCTCAAGGCTCCGCGCCGACACTCGCACGATGGCACCCTCCGGTATGGGAGCCACGACATCGCCGCTGCCAATGTCGACATAATGGGCATGACCATCAATCCCATCGACCAGCAGATAATGACGATCACGATGCTCGTCGGCGAGGCCACGCGCGATGACCCGGCCAACGATCGGTTCGGGGTCGGATTCGCCAGCGCCGAACAGACTGCGTCCGAGCCACGGTCGATCCAGTCTCCGTGCGGACAATTCTCGCTGCATCGTGCGGATGATTTCGCCCCGCTCGCCGAGCGCGCGCAGCGTCCCTTCGAGATCCTCGGCGAGTTGCCAGCGACCGCCGCCGACATTCTCGGCGAGCCCCATGCTCGCAAGCTTCTGCAGCCGGCCGGCCCGAAGCGACTGCTGGAAGGGATCGCGGTCCGCCGATGTGACCAGACGGTCGGCATCCATAGATCGGATCAGGCGGCGGTCGATCGCGGTCACCCGCTCCTCGCCGATATCGTGGCGCAGCCGCGTCTCGATTTCCTGATCGGTGCGCGGCCCGAGATCGAGCGTCACCAATTCGGCCGCCCGTTCGCGGATGCCGTGCGAGATATACTCGCGAGCGATGATCAGATTCTGGCCGGTGTCATCGACGCCGCGCAGCATGATGTGCGTGTGCGGATGTGCGGTGTTGAAATGATCGACCGCAACCCAGTCCAGCTTGGTGCCGAGGTCGGCCTCCATCTGCGTCATCAGCCGGCGGATATAGGGCTTGAGATCGGGATATTCCGAGCCGTCCTCGGCCGAGACGATGAAGCGGAACTGATGGCGGTCGCCATCGCAGCGCTGGAGGAACGCCTTGCCGTCGGCTGTGTCGCGGTCGGCCGAGTACAATTCGCCCGGCGTGCCCTCGCGGGTGACGCCGTCCCGCTGGATGTAGCGCAGATGCGCCCGCGTGGCAGGCATCCCCTTGGTGCCGATGCGGACCAGGCGCGTCTTCACCACCGCGCGTCGCGCCCGCATGCCGCCGAACCGATCGCGGCTCGACAGCAGGCGCCCCATGCTGGCGCCACGACCGATCCGGCTGCCGTCAAACCGCCGGTTCCTGATCGCGCCTTTCTCGGCCGAACGGATCGCCGCGCCGACGACGCGGCCAAGGTATCGCCGGGCCTTCTTGCCGCTCCGCTGGCGCTGCCGGCCGAGCCGGGGCGTGAACTCGTCGTCCTCGCTCATCAACCGCCCCAAGTCTCGCAAATTGCCGGCGAAAACGACGGATTTCCGCCAGTTCTCACGGGCATGTCTCGCGCGAAGCGCGGCATGTCTCGTGAAAAAACGATGTGCAGACAATCGCTTAGCAATGCCTGCGAGGCATTGCCTTTCTCTTGCTTTCGCCTTTTCCCTTCTTCCCCTCCCGATCCCCTCGCTCGGCTCAAAAACAAAGCCGGGCCTCGATGCCGATCCGGCACCGCGACCCGGCCTGAAATGATGCGACCGTCAGGCATCCGCGAACGCCGCCAATGCCTGGTGCTGCCGCCGGAATTCGCGCTTCCCCATCACCCCGTGCGCGTTTCCGTCACCATCGACGATCATCACCGCGACGAACCATCTGCCATCCAGTCGCCCGAAAATCCGGACCCGATCCAGCTCGATGTCGTCGTGATCCGTGCTCTCGTATACGCCGATCCAGCGTTCCTCAATGCGCGCATCCCAGAGGAAATCGCTCTCCTCGGCCTCCAGGAACCGCTGCGCCAAAGCCTCGCCGACCCCGTGCCCGAACTCGATTTCGAGTCCTGAAACCAGCGCCGCCATCACGCGATCCGACGCCACCGAAATGGGTTGAAACATGGTCATGATCATCTCCATCGCTTGCGCTCTCACCATCGAGAACACCGTGGAGAAGACGGGTGGCGGAGCGGCTGTCAGGGCCGCGGAGCGAAGCGTAGCGCCGCGAAGCGGACGTGGGGGGAACCGATTTTCGCAGAAAATTGGGGGGCACCCGCGGGCCTTGATAGCCGCTTCGCCAGCCGTCATGCTGGGCCTGTCGAGACGAGCCCCTCCACCGCCCGCGATCATTGCACGCCCTTCCGAACCGCGAACAACGACACCGGCTCATTGACGGGACTGGCGGTTACGCTCTGACCGGGATCGTCGCGACGGACCACGAAAAGGGCCGGTGGTGAGGGAGCGAGTTCAACGCCTTGAGATGGCGTCGGCACGCGGCCGACGGTTCCCAGGTAGGCGACCGTCTCGCCGGGAAGGCGGCGCTTTCCCGCGAGCCATTCGGCATAGGCACCCGGACCGGCATTGTAGGCCCCGAACAGCCCGGGATAGCCGAACCGGTCGTACATGAGCCGCAGATAGAAGGTGCCCGCCAGGATATTGTCGCGCGGATCGTCGGGGTTGCCGCCCAGTCTGAGTCGCGCGCGCATCGCCGCCCAGGTCGCGGGCATCAGCTGCATGAGGCCCATCGCCCCCGCGCGGCTGCGGATCGGTCGCCCGTTAAGGACGGTCAGGCCCTTGCTCTCGGCGCGCATGACCCGCTCGATCCAGCTCGTCGGGACACCGAAACGGGCGGATGCCTCGTCGATAAATGGCGCCCAGCGCGCGACTTCGTCGGCATGAGCCGGTGTCGCGAGCACCATCAGGATCGCCGGCGCCAGTCGGGTCAGCGCGTCCATAGCGGCCGCGCCTTGCCGATGACCTCGCTACTGCCGGTCACCCCGAAATAGCGCCCGTCAAACGATGCCGGACTGCTCGACATCAGCAGGAAGAACTGGTGCCCGTGCAGCCGCACGCACCCGCTCCACCGGGGCATCGGTCGGCCGTGCGGATCGGCGGCGAGGCGGGCCGCAGCCCATCGGCCATTGATGAAGATCTCCGCTCCGAGGGCACAAATCTCGTCGCCCGGCCCGGCCGCGACACGCTTGACCAGCGGCACATTGGCCGGGAGATAGCGGCGGCTGGCGGCCAGCATACGCCACGGATCGGGCAGGCGCGCGATGACCATCTCGCCGGGATCGGGCTCGGCGCCCGGCGTCACCGCGTAGAGGCCGATCGGCGCGCTGGCGCTGGCATTCCAGACAAAGCGCGGTGCCGGCGGAAACGCTGCCGTCAGCTCCAGCACCGTGATGCCGGCGCCAATGATCGCGATGCGGCGGCCAAGCCGGCGACGCTTCGCGCGCTGGGCGCGGAGCTGATCGCTCCAGGCGAGAAGCGGCAGCTGGGGGCCGCGATCGGTCCGCCTAGCCATGAGCTTTCTCCCCGACCGCCTGCGCTTCCGACCATGCGTCGAGATCGTCGATATGATATTGGACGAAGCGGCTGTGGAGGCGGAAGACCGGCCCCTTTCCGGCACGCCGCAGCCGCTTCAGCAGCCGACTCGAGATCTTGAGATAGGCTGCCGCCTGATCGGTATTGAGATAGGGGGAGCCGCGCTTGGCGCGGGATGCCCGGGTTATGTCGTCGTCGCTGTCCATCTGCCTGTCCGGTGCTCGATTGGACGGCAACATGCCGTCCACGGCCCCGGGGATGGCGGGCGCGGCATCGGACGGGGAGTGTCGGAATCGGGTGGGCCATTTTCGACACCCCCTCTGGGCTGAGCACGAAGGAGCCCCCGCGCGCCGGAGCGCGCGGGGGCTCGACCGAGCCAGGTAAGGCGGCGTGGGTTATGCCGGGTGGCACGGGCCTGTCGGTCCGTGCGACGGAAAGCGGACGCAGGCAGACGCCCCCGCCTGCATGGTCCCTCGCGAGCTATGGCAAATCCGGCTCGCCGCTGTGGCCCCGCACGCCGTGGCGCGCGGGGCACCCGGTTCAGCGTGACCAGATGAGCTTGTGCTCGCCGCTGTCGCCCTGGCTGAGCGTCGCGTAGATCGGCGCCGGGAACGACGGATCGTCGAGCTTGAGGCTCAGATATTCCACGCCGGTCTCGCGCGCCGCCTTGGTCCAGGCTGCACCGAACTCGACGCCGTTGGCGCTGACCCGGTGGTCGGGAGACTTGTCGTTGTCGCGCTCGCAGGGGCGGATGGTCGCCTTGACGCGAAGCGTCAGGGTCCGGATTTCGCCGGTGTAGACGCCATTGTCGCCGCGAGTGAAGCTGCCGATCTGTGCCATGATAACCTCCTTCAATGATGCGATGCCGCCCGATGCGGCCTCGACAGGCGGTCGATCAGGCGGGCGGAGGACGGCCCCGCACCGCAGGCCGCAGCACAGCGGAGGACGGCCAAAGCCGGGCTTCTTGCCTCGCGAGGAAGGCGCGGGCACCGCGCCGGGGAAGAAGGTCGGCGACGCCGTTGCGGGACCGGCGGACCCCGCCAGACCCGCCGAGAGAGAGGTCCGTTCAGGGCGGCAGCCGGGCTGCAGGAGGTTCTGTCCAGAGCGGTTGATGCTCGACAATCGGCGCCCGGCACCGCGATAATCGCGGCCATGCTTCGTGTCCTCTCGCACCTCGGCCTTGTCGCCGCGATCCTGACGGTTCCGCCCGCCGGCGCGGCCGACAATGACCATTCCGGCCGCATCGCCTGGGTGACGGACGGCGACACGTTCCGGCTGGAGAGCGGTGAGCGGATCAGGATCGCCGGGATCGACGCCCCGGAAACGCACCGCGACCAAGCCAGATGCGCAGGCGAGGTCGCGCTCGGATTGCGCGCAAAGGACCGCGCCACAGCGCTGCTCGCGGGCCGCGACGTGACCTTCCGCCGCGTGGGGCGCAGCTACAAGCGGACCGTCGCGATCGTCTTGCTCGATGGCCGTGACCTCGGGACCGAGCTGGTGCAAATCGGGGTCGCCGCGTGGTGGCCGCGCGGTCGGCCGAAGCCGACCTGGTGCAGCCAGACGCCGTGATTCGGGTTGATCGGCTATGGTCAAGGACTAGGATGCCGGGGCCGTCAGTGCCGCCGACGTGTCGCGCCAGCGGAGGTTCCCGCGCCAGACGGCTGCCTCTAGTGCCGGGAGGTTCATCGGCCGATGACAGTGATCGAACGGGCTGCTCGCGCGCTCTGCAAGTTCGACGGACACGCCGAGAATATCAGATTCGAGGGCGCGCCGATGTGGCGGAGCTACGTGCCGCAGGCGCGCGCGCTGTTCGATGCGGTACGAGCGGCCGCACCGGCGGGCACGGACACCGAGGTCTGGCGGGCGATGATCGAGGCCGCCCTGACCGAGGGCGACGGCATCTCGGCACGCTGATCGCCTTCGGCCGTGGACCGTGCGCCGCGTGGCCGACGCCTACAGGCGGAGGCCACGCGGCGCGATTTTTCAGCCGACAACCAGCGGCGGGACAGCGAAATCGGCGGCGTCGAAATGCGCGACGATCGCCGCGAAGCTGCCGAGCCGCTCGGCGGTGCAGCGGCCGATAAGCACATAGTCATCCTCGTCAGCCGCGTAGCATTGTGGTTCGCCGCTGCCAGTGAACACAGTGCGCTCGGCGCCCCACTGGCCGGGACAGGCACCGGACCAGCGGGCGAACGGCAAGGCGTTCTCGATGCAGAAGGCTTCCAAATCCTCGAAGCGGCCCCATGCGACCTCATGCGCCATCAGCCGCAGGCTGTCGTCTTTCGGAAGCACGCAAGGGTCGAACGGGGTTCCCTCCCAGTCGATCCCGACACGCTCGGACTCGATGACGAGCGCCAGTTCGGCCAGCAGGCCGGCGGACAGCGTCCCGCCAATGGTGATGGATGCCGAGACACGGTCGGCCATGATACGTCTCCTTGGAAAATATTGTCCGCGCCGCGAGGCCAAGAGCCGAGCGGCGCGGCCGAAATTTGGGGGAAGCTGACGGGCGACGGCCTTGCCGCCGCCCGTCCATCATCACGCCGCGAGCGGCATGGGCTGGCTCTCCGGCTCGGGAACGGGCGCGGGCAGCGCCAGCACCGGGCCGGGCGCGCCGGGGTCCGGCTCGTCGTCGGTGCGCCGCGCCGCCTCGACCTTGGCGTGGGCCTTGACCGTGCCGACGCCGCCGCGCGTGGTGTAGGCGGACGGCGGGAAAGCCATCCAGCGCGGCACCCAGCTCTCGACCTTGGCGCGGCCATTCTCTCCGCTGAGATGGTCGGCGACGATGCGTTTCAAGGTCTTGCCCTTCTCCTTGGCGTTGGCGGCGGCGACGGTTTCGCCCGCCACCTCGGCGACGATCCGGGTCAGCACTTCCCTGTCGCGGACCAGCTCGAAAAAGGCGTCGTCGGCCTGCCAGTAGCGGGCCATATCGACATCGATCTCGCCGCCCACCGCCTCGACGACGGCGCTGCCGGAGGCCAGCGTCTCACCGATGACCACCGCGATTACTTCCATGACGGCATGATCCGACAGGGTGAGAAGCGCCAGAAACACGCCGACGAGGCCGAAGTCGTCGCCGTTGCCGCCGGTCACGGTCGGCTCCTCGGGCGAGAAGTTGAGCAGGTCGAGAACCGCTCGGCGCTTCTCGTCGAACTCGGTTTCGCCCCGGCACGTCTCGACGCTCTCGCGAACCTCCGCTTGCCGTGCGGTCTGCGGCTCGGGCTTCACGCTCCACAGAGGCGAGCCGGTGATGGCGTGCGCCACCATCAAGCGCAGCGCGACCTTGGGATGGCCGGTTAGCGCGGCGCGCACGGCGGCGTGGCGATGCAGGTCGATATAGGTCTGCATCGTGCTCGTCACCTCGGGCCGCGCGGGCTTGACGCCGGTGTCCGGTGCCTCGCCCCGTTCGAGCCGCTTGGCCTCTTTCGCGGTGAGATAGCCCTCGTGGAAGGTCACCTCACCACTGGCGCGCACGTCGATATAGACGCGCCCGCCCTTGCGCTTCGGTGCCTTGGTGAACTCGTAGACGTGGAAATAGGTGTCGGGCGGCACCACCACCACGTCCGACCATCCGGCCTCCAGATAGCCTTCGCTGCGCGCCGCGATCACCTCGTTCTGCGCGGTCCAGAAGGCATCGCTGTCGGCGAAGAACTGCTCCTTGCCGAACAGGTCGCCGATGATCTGGCCCTTATATTCGGACAGGTCGAACAGCGCCTTGTCGGTGCTGATCTCCTGCCCGCCGAACAGCCATGCCTTCAATTGCCGCCCGGTGGGGACATAGGCGTCGGGATCATCGAACCGCGCCAGCCATGCGCGCTGCTGGCTCTTGCTGGCGAGGGTCAGATGCCGCACGGTCGCCGCGTCGATCTTCTCCTTGCGGTAAAGATCGCGGATGCGCGGCATGAGGTTGCCGAGCGCGAGGACGCGGCGGACCATCAGGTCAGGAAGCCCGAAGGTCGCGGAAATGTCCTCGATGCTGCGGCCTTCCTTCGCCAGCCGGACGAAGTTCTCCCATTGGGTCACCTCGTCGGCGTCCAGCCGCGCCATGTTCTCGATCATCGACGCCTCGATGGCGTCGGCGTCGTCGCCGTCCTCAAGGATGGCGCAGGGCAGCGGCTCGGCCTCGCCCTTTTCCTCCGCGATGAGCTTCGCGGCGGTGAAGCGGCGCGCGCCCGCGACGATCTCGAAGGCGTCGGGACCGCAATTGGGCCGGACAATCAAGGGTACGAGAACCCCGCGCTTGCGCACGGTCGGAAGGATGTCCGACACGTCCGGGGCCTTCTTCGCATAGCGCATGTTGGCCTTGCTGACGGACAGCTTGCCAAGGTCGATAAAGTCGAGTTTCATCTTACGCACTCCTTCGGGAGTGCCGGTCCGTCGCTCTTTCCGGGATGGCGGGCCGGCTACTCAAGCGGCGAAAACGCGCCGCGCGTCATCCGCCAGACGGCGGAAGCTCGGGGCCGTCGCCGCCTCGGGCGGCGCGGCGGAGAAGGGTTTCGGCCCACAGGATCGATCCGGCGCGGCGCGACCATTCGGCCCATGTCGAAACCGGATGGACGCTCTCGAACGACAGGTCGCGCTCGATCCCCATGCCGAACGGCAGGCGGACGCTGGCCATTTCGGAGAGGCTGAACACGCCAAGCTCGGGGCAGCCGAAGCCAAGATCGGCAAGCCCGAACAGCGTGTCGCCATCGTCGTAAAGCTCGGTCGCCAGCCATGTCGCCGCGCCAAGCGGGTTGAAGAATTTGACGACCGGCACCGGGTCGGGTTCGGTCTGCCCGCCAATCGCGGCGGCGCGACGGTTGATCTCGTTCGCGCGCAGCGCGAAGCGAAGCTCGGGGGTTAGGAGGATCATGCCGCGAGCCTCCCCTCGGCGGTGGCGGCCTGCGCCTCGCGGTGGCGCGCGAGCAGCCAGTCGGCGGCCTTGGTCGCCGCGCTGGCGGCGCGGAAGATCGCGCGATTGTCCTCGCGCAAAACCTCCAGCCACGAGCCGATATAGTCGGCATGGCGCACGGTCGGCATGATGCCGAGCGCGGCGCAGAGGAAGGCCGAACCCATCTCGGCGACCAGTTCCTCGCGGGCGTAATCCTTGCTGCCGAAGCCGTTGGTCAGGTCGCGATTGAGCCGCTTGGCGTGGCCGGTGGCGTGGGTCAGTTCGTGCAGGCAGGTCCGGTAATAATTGATCTGCTCGAAGAAGGCGGGCTGCGGCGGCACCTGCACGAAATCGTGAGACGGCACATAGAAGGCGCGGCCCCCGCCAATGCGGAAATCGACGCCCGATGCGGCGATCACCTCCTCGGCGACGGGCACGATCTCGCGCTCGGGCAGCGGCGCGGGATCGGACGCCAGCCCGGCGCGCAGTCCCTCGCACTGCGCGACATTGAAGACGGTGAAACGCTTGAGGAACGGCACCGCCTTGGCCTCGTCGCCATCGCGTGTGGCGCGTTCCTTCTCGGCCTCCGGGGTGAAACGATCGGCGTAGACGACGGTCACGCCATGCTCGCCCTTGCGCACGCAGCCGCCCGCCTCCTGCGCCTGCCGGAAGGTCAGCCACGATTGCGACGGCCAGCCATGCTCGATGATCGCGCCCCACAGGATCAGGACATTGACGCCCGAATAGTTGCGCGCGGTGAGCGCGTTTCGGGGCAATCCGGGTCCGGCACCGCCGGTCGATCCCCAAGGCTGGACCCACGGCAAGCGCCCGGCCTCAAGCTCAGCGACGATGCGGGCGGTCACCTCGTCATAAAGACTGATCCGGCTCTCGGTCTGACGGCTTTCGCCCGCACCCTTGCGGCGGGCACGACGATTGGCGGCTTCTCGCATCGCTATCCTCCATCGCCACCCAAAAGCAGCAAGCCTCCCCGGAAGGCGGGGGTGGGCGGCGAAGAGCGACCAAGAGGCCCGGCTCCAGTGGCCGGCGGCACCGCAGGGCGGAACGAAGTGGAGCACCCCCAAGCGCAGCGAAGGGGTTGCCGCCGGCCGCGACGGGCCTAGCCGGGAGCGCCGCCCGCACCCGCCGCAACGGGAGAGGCACAAGCAACGCCGCCGCGCGAAGGCGCGGCGTCCATCGTCACGCCAGCGATCGTGGCCGGATGGTCGAGACCGGACAGGGGTCGGCGGGGATCGCCGAGCGGGCGGCTGTCGAAGTGAAGCGCGGACGCACGAAGGTGCGGGGCGCCGGTACTATTCTGCTTTGATCTCCGGCCTGCGCTGGTTGAAGGCGTCGATCGCGATTCCCAGACCGTCACCGACGATCCATCGCGCGCGCTCGAGATGGGAGCGCCAACATGCCTCGGCATCGTGCTCGGTGACATCGATCCGCATCAGCGAGGCCGCTGCGTCCTGCCATGCGCCGCCTGCGTCGTCCGCCTCCAGCAGGGCGGCATAAAGGGCGAGGTGACGACGGTCATAGTCGATCACCATATCGCCATCTGGCGCCCGCCGCTCGATCGCGCTCACGCTGTCAGACCCGTGCTGGCCCATGCTGACGAGTATACTCCGTGGATTGTCACTCGACAATGGCGTCCTTCTCGCCTGGTGTCGAGTCGAGAGAATCTTGCCCGCAATCTCAAAGCGCTGAGGACGTCGAAGGGCATGTCCCAGGAGGCGCTGGCCGACGCGGCGGGAATAGATCGGACATATGTCAGCGCTCTCGAACGACGAAAGTACAGCCTCAGCATCGATCGTCTCGATCAATTGGCGGCAACTCTGGGCGTCGAACCGCACATTCTCCTGATGTCCGAGGCGCCGCAATCGGACCGTTGAAGGCGGTGCTCAAGACGCGAAGCGATCGCGGCAAATCTCATTCATAATGGATGTAATTGCCACGTGCCGTGCGGCCGATCAACGAGGACGCCGCCGGGACCAGCGCGGATCATCTCGTCGCCGGCCACGATCATTCGCCGGACGAGCGACTTCCTGTGCTCGCCATCCCCAGGCCAGGTTCCCGGCCCAAGCACAATGTCCGAGACCTCCCGCAGGCTGGCTCCCGAAACGCGCGCGTCGACGGCCTGCAAGGCGTACAGCCGCTGGGCGAGCTGCGACTGCTGGCGCGGGGCGACCTTATTGTCGCGGAACCTCCTGATCGCCGAGATCTGCATCGACAGACGGTCATCGTCGGCGAGGTCGAACCGCAGCGAGACCGGTCCTGACCCGACCGTGCCCTCGATCACGTCGAGCCGGAAAACGTCGTTGGCCCGGTCAATGAGAAGATGCTCGGCACGTCCGCCGCGCACGACGTGCGCATTCGACATTTCCGCGTCGAACAGGCGCGAGCGATTCCCCGGATTCCCCGCACGCACCGCGAGCACGCGCGGGTCCACCGTCGCCGACCACATCGGCAGAACGTGGGCGCAGCTCTGTTCCGGGTCTTCAGGGAAAGTGCAGCCCCCAACGCGCGACGAAGGCGGCATCGGCCGCCACGCCAGGCTGCGGCAAGGCCAGCAGTCCGGCATAGGCCGCCCGGTAGGCCGGATCGCGGCGAAGCACTTCCCAAGCGAGCGCGCTTCGTCCCTTGCGCGCAATCGTCTCGAAGGCATCAGGATCAGGCACGGTCACCGATCCGCCTCAGCCGAGCTCGCCCATCTGCGACCGCACGAACATTGCCGCCGCCTCAGCCTGGTTCGGCCGGAGCGCGTCGATCGCCGGAAGATGGTCCGGAACGTGGTCGCGGAGCAGGATCGACGGGCATTGGCCCTCGACATTGCCGAGGTTCGGGCGGTGCTGGGCGTAGCCGACAAGGGCGGCCAGTTCGGGGGAGAACCGGCGCGCGACCTGCGGGGGATAGACCAGCCATTGCAGCTCGAACGGCTTCAGCCAGCCGAGGCAGTAGCTGATCACGATTCCTCGCCGCGGCGCGGTGCTGGTATTGCCACCACCACCATGAAGGGTTGAGCCAAGGAAGATTAGAGCGTCGCCAGGCGAGACGGTCGGCACGATCGCTTCCTCTTCGGGGATGACGGTAACGTCCTGATCGACCTGGCTTCCCGTCCACAGCCGGGTACCGCCGTTCTGCTTCGTAAACGCGGTCAGTGGCCACATTACGTTGACGAGATATTCGAGGCTGCCTTTCGGACCCTGCCACATGTCCTGATCCCGGTGCGGCAACTGGGGCAGCGCGCCAGGGTGGATCTCGATCGCCTGGGTGAGGTTGAGCGCCATCCGTTCGCACCAGGGCAGCAGCATCTGCCCGACGAGCTCGAGGATCAGCGGGTGCATGGTCAACTTTTCGATGCCGGCGGATCGCGTCAGCAGCGAGCCGAAACGCTTGGTCCGCGCCCCGTAGAAGGCGCCGTCGCACATGGGTGTCGCCGTGAAGCGGGCGTCCAGGTCGGCCTCGATCCCGGCAAGGACCGCGGGCTCGACGGCCCGGCCGAAGACACACCAGCCGTCGCGCGCCAGCACGGCGGCGTGGCGATCGACCGCGGCGCTCATGCCGCCACCCGATCGATTGCATGGGGGTAGACACCGGTCCAGCGGAGGCGCTCGCGGGTGTCAGGACGGATATGGATCAGGAAGGCCCCGATCGGGCCTCCGGAAATGCGCACGGCCGGGCCGAGCGGCTCGGCCTGCCAGCCCATTGCGAGCACCTCCTTGCGGAAGGGGTCGGGGATGACGCCGGTGTAGCGCTCGATACCGCGCTCGAGCGCGACGTCCACCATTGCGGCAAACAGCAAGTTGCGCAGCGCCCGACGCCGCTCGGCGCCGTGCCGCTGGGGCAGGCACAGCCGGGTGCTCTCCCATGTCGCCTCGTCGGCTGGGACGCCAAACGGGCAAAGATGCGGAAAAAGTGTGCCCAGCATGTGCGGCTGGGCGCTCGGGAAGAGCCGGATAGACGCGGCGTGGCTGCCGTCGCCATCCGCTGCGATCAGGTAAACGGTGTGCGCATTGTCGAATTGGTCGATCTCATACTGGCCGTCCACCACGGGCACGTCCCAGCCGAACAGGTCGACGAAGAGGCGTTTGCGGTCGGCGAACATGGACTGCAGCAGCGTCCTGTTCGCGGGTGCCAGATGGCTGTCGATGACGTGAATCATAGTGGTGCTCCCTGTCGTGGTCTCGCCCACGAAGGAAGCAGCGGCAGCACCCCTGAAATAGACCGAGCGATTACTCGGGTTGACCGCGTGCAAGTTCGTGGAGCCCGACCTCACCAGCCAGCACCGCGCAGACGACCAGCTCGGTGCGATCATGGGCGTCGAACAGCCGGCGCGCCTCGGTCAGATAGCCGTCGACCGTGCGCGGCGTAAGCGCGAGAGCCCGCGCGATCTGCTTGTTGGAATAGCCCCGGCCGGCGAGCACCACGCAATCGCGCGGCCGTGGGTGCAATCTTGGCGCAGCGGCGGTAAGTGGCCGTTTGCCGGACCGCAGTTTGAGTGCCGCTTGGAAGGCGAAGATGCCGACCATTTGCGCAGCCCCGATGAAGCGATGGGCCAGTTCCGGCTGACCGGTTCCGGCAAAGGTACACGACCCCATTCGGTCCCCGAGGCGAACATAAGGCACCGTGATGCCCTCGTTGAGTCCCTCCCGCGCGCCGATCTCAAAGCTGGCACGATCGTGGCGATCGAGATGGATGATCCGCGGAAGCTCGGACCACAGGAAGGCGCCACCAGCGAATATGCAGCCGCGTATGACCGGATCACGTCTGTAACGGCGCTCGCCGATTAGACGCTCTGCGATCGCCGCCGGATAGTCCTTGAGGTCTACGAGGTCGCTTCGCGCAGTACGCAGGTCATCATGATGGATCAGAGCATAGTGGCGGAAATCGATTGCCCGCGTGATGGACTCCATCAAGGCGGCCAAGGCCTCCGGCGTGGCAGCCTTCCGCAATGCGTCGACGATGGTGCCCGTCAGCGCCAGTGAGGACAGGCTATGCGCGAATGCGGGGTCAGAGAACATCTACTCACGTCCTTCTCCCCCTGTGTCTGCTGTTGGCGGGCTCCGCTATCGGCCCTGGTGGATCTCGTCCCCACTTCGGGGGATCGTCGACACGGGCCGGCAATCGATTCCCCCTGGCCTCACGAAGGTCGGCGACTCATTGCCCTCGCGCGCGGTCGATCCGCTTCAGGTGTTTGCAAGAGCGCGTCTAACCCAGCTTATAAAACTGCGATTGGCATCTCGAAGAGACTGCACGGATGCACGGTAATTCGGATCGTCGAGCTTGATTGAAACGATCGGCCAAGATGCCTGATGATAGGCCAGCGCCGAGCGCATGTGCGAGAATTCGCGGCGGAACGGGACCTGCTCAGCCGCTTCGAAGAGCTGTTCGCCGAGCGAGCCGATCGTCGCAACCTTCTCTGCGATCTGCCGGCGGAATTCGATGCCCTGCTTCCGATGGCCGTCGAGGCCGTCGACAAGCTCGGCCGATTGACGAAGCAGCCTCTCCAACTCGTCGACAGCCTCGAGCAGCGCCTTCCTGCTATTCAATCGACAATCTCCAGTCCGCTGTCTCGAACATCGCGTCACTCGCGAGCCTGTCACCTCGGACGTGGCGGATCGAGAGCCCCGCGCGATAAGGCTGCAAAAATGAGAAACTTGCACGCCTTCTGTCAAAGTCGAAAAGTCACGAGGGCAATTCTGGGAAGTTATGGGTTTGCGTCGGATCCCGTGGACGCGCGCGTTGCTCTTTGTGGAAAGTGATGACTCCTATTGGAACACAACGCCTTTGGCTCCAAGCAGGAGTGAGAGTAAATCGGAGAGAAGCATAGCTGTCTATAACTCCTTCGAATGATACTCGCTGATTTTGGGATTGGATCCGACTACTGCGAGCGCCTAGCGAGCCTGCTCCCCAATTCGGAGAATTGTCATGTCGGGACATGCCCGACAGACCGAGCCGCCGGCGCAACATTTGACCGCACGTCCCCACTCCAAGGCCGAGGACGGACATGCGCTAGCGATGGGTGCGGCTTTTGTCGCATTCGGCATCGTTCTCCTGAAGGCGGCCGGACTGGTGACGGGCGGGGTCGCCGGCATTGCGCTGATCATTTCTTATGCGACCTCATGGCCTGTCGGCCCGTTGTTCGTCCTGCTCAACCTGCCATTCTTTGTCCTCGCGCAACGCCAGATGGGTGTGGCCTTCACCATCAAGTCGGCGCTGACGATGGTGACGCTCGCACTGCTCGCTGGGCTGATGCCGGGATGGCTCGGAATGACGAAGGCGAACCCGTTATTCGCGGCCGTGTTCGGTGGGTCCTTGATCGGAATGGGCGTGCTGTCCCTTGCCCGGCACCGCGCGAGCGTGGGTGGGATCGGTATCGTGGCGCTTTATCTTCAGGAGCAGCGCGGATTAAGCGCTGGTCTCGTGCAGATGACTTCCGACATTGCGATCCTCGCAGGCGCGTTCCCGGTGATCGGAACGGAGCGGCTATTAAACTCGAGCGTCAGCGCAATCGCGCTGCGTGTGGTGATTTTCGCCTATCATCGACCAGGCCGATATATCGGATACTGATAGGCATAACCCTGCCGAATAGGATTCCCGGCATTTCGACTTGGACGAATGACAACTGCACTGCCTACCCGAGGGAACGCTTGCCACGAGGCCGGTGTCACGGGAGGCCAGATGGACGACATTCTCCGCATAGCGACCAATGCCAGACGCGGCCGGACGGTTATCTTCAACGGCGTGGTCCACGTCGGCGGTTTGGCCGCCGACGATCGTTCGCAGGATATCCGGGGACAGACCAGCCAAGCCCTCACCAAGCTGGACGGAGTGCTGGCTAAGGCAGGAACTGACAGGACTCGTCTGCTTACGGCCCAGATCTGGCTCAAGGATATCGCGCGTGACTTCGCCGGAATGAACGAAGTATGGGATTCCTGGATCGATCCGGCATCCGCTCCGGCCAGGGCCACTGCAAAGTGCGAGATGGCGGCGCCCGACGTGCTCGTGGAAATCATAGTCACGGCTGCAATGCCGGTCTGACAGCCTGCCCTTTGGCGTCTTCCGTCGATCTTGCCCGCCCATTCTTGCCAATACGACATCACGGATACCGACATGCTCAAGCCTGCGATCAAATTCGACGTGCGCGCGCACCTAAGTCCTCGGTCGGCCGAGGAACGGCTGGAGCTGATGGCAGCGCCCGCGTTCGGCAAGGTGTTCACGGACCACATGATCACGATGAGGTGGCGTGACGGGATCGGCTGGCACGATCCGGAGGTTCGCGCGCGAGAACCATTCTCGATCGATCCCGCATGTTCCGTTCTGCACTATGCGCAGGAGATTTTCGAGGGACTAAAGGCATATCGGACTGCGGCAGGTGGGACTGCATTGTTCCGACCAGAGCAGAATGCGCGGCGCTTCGCCGCATCGGCGCGCCGACTTGCTATGCCGGAGGTCCCCGAACAGGTGTTCCTCGATGCGGTGATGGCGCTTGTCGACGCGGACAAGGATTGGGTGCCCGGCGGTGACGGCAGTCTCTACCTGCGCCCATTCATGTTCGCCAGCGAGACATTCCTCGGAGTGCGCCCATCTGCGGAATACGTCTTTTGCGTGATCGCTTGCCCGGTCGGTTCCTACTTCAAAGGCGGTGATCGACCATTGAGGCTTTGGGTTTCGGACCTGCACAGCCGTGCAGCACCCGGGGGAACCGGTGCCGCAAAATGCGGAGGCAATTACGCAGCGAGCCTCGTTGCTCAGGCCGAGGCCATCGAGAACGACTGCGACCAAGTAGTATTCCTCGACGCCATTGAGCATCGATGGATTGAAGAGCTCGGCGGAATGAACCTATTTTTCGTGATGCAGGACCAGACCCTCATCACCCCGCAACTTGGTGGCACGATACTACCCGGTATCACGCGGGACTCGCTTCTTACGCTGGCACGAGATTGCGGCCTGTCGGTTCAGGAGCGGAGGTACTCCATCGAGGAGTGGCGGGAAGATGCGGCCAGCGGCCGGCTCGTGGAAGCCTTCGCTTGCGGAACTGCGTCGGTGATCAGCGGGGTGGGCGAGATCCAATTCGGAAGTAGTCGCTTTGCGGTTGGCAATGGAGCGGTGGGCTCTCTCACGCGCGCGTTGCGCGACGAACTCACGATGCTGCAGCGAGCCGCGCTGCCAGATCGTCATGGATGGATCGTGAACCTATAGCAGGAGGGCGCCGCTTCCCGCCCGGGTCAGACCATAACTCCTGAGAATGCAGTATTGAGGTTTTCGACTTTGACGCAGGACAAAGGTTCGGCAGATCGTCGCGGGATTTGAGGCTATCTTCACGCTGCAAGCGGCGTCGGAAGATCGCCGATTGAGGGCGCAGCGATGACCGATTTTTCCTTTAACCCGTTCAGTGTTCGCGCGCTGACCGTCGCGAGCGTGCTATTAGCGGCGGCCATTGGGGGATTTTCAATGAGCGCTATTGCGCATAGTCCGGAAAAGACGCGAGAACCGGTTGCCCCATTGGTGCTCGATGCCATCGGCAGCTTCTATGTCGGCGGTCGCGTGGTTTCCCAGACCGCAGGAGAAGTGGGCATTTTCGGGGGTGGCGCACTCACGGTCGACCAGATGTATGTGCAATACATGGTCCCTCACGGAGCTACGAAGCCGGCCATCGTGATGATCCATGGCGGGACGTTGAGCGGCGCGAGCTACGAAACCACGCCTGACGGCCGGATGGGTTGGTACGAATACTTCGCGCGAAAGGGCTACCCCAGCTACGTAGTGGACCAGATTGGCCGCGGTCGATCGGGATTCAACCACGCCTTGTTCAATGATGTTCGCAACGGCGTGGCGGCTCCAGAAGCGCAGCCTAATTGGCGGCGCGTTGCCAACGATATCGCATGGGTGCGATTTCGGTTCGGGCCTCGAGCGGGCGTTCCCTATGGCGATACTCAGTTTCCGACCGAAGCAGCCGACGAATTCTCCAAGCAGACCGTCCCAGATCAAAGCCTCAGCCCAGCGCCCCAGGACGATCCGAACTATGCAGCGCTGACGGCTCTCTCTCAGAGGCTCAAGAACACCGTGCTCCTCGGGCATTCGCAGTCAGGTCAGTTCCCCTTCGAAGCGGCATTGCTGGATCCTACCGGAATCAAAGCCCTTGTTGCGATCGAACCGGGCGGGTGCAATTCAACCGGCTACACCGACCAACAGATCGACAAGCTGGCCAAGTTTCCCATCCTGATCGTCTTTGGCGACCATTTGGAAACGCCGCAAAAATACGGTTCAAGTTGGATGCCGTACTTCCAGGACTGCCAAGCCTTCGTTGCGCGCGTTAACCGGGCGAACGGGACCGCCCGCATGCTCCACACCACCGATCTTGGCATTCGTGGCAACAGTCACATGATGATGCAGGACAGGAACAACCTGCAGATCGCCGACCTCATTCTGGACTGGCTTTCTCGCCAGTAGGGTCATTTCACTGGACGGTCCGTTCGCGAGCTTGGCGGATTTGACTTTCCAATCGGGAATCGACTCATTTGTGCACTGCAACACAGGCATAACCCTGCAGAATAGAATGCCCGATTTTACGACTTTGACAGCAACCGTTCCTCCCAACACGATTGGGTCTTCCGATTGTAACAATAAAGGGGGGTTCCAATGACCGTCAGACAGATTCAGTCGAAGCGCCTGCCGCACGTCGGCCTGTTATGCGGTGCGAGCGCGTTCGCAGCGATCGCCTCGCTCGTGCCAAGCAGCGCATTCGCCCAGACTTCCGCAGCGGCTGCAGCCACTGCGCCGGCACCGCAGGATCAAGCTCCGGGCACCGCCTCCTCTGACACGACGGGCGATATCGTCGTCACAGCGCAGAAACGGGAGGAGCGGCTGCAGGACGTGCCAATCTCCGTAAGCGTTCTGGGAGGCAAGCAACTCGATCAGTCGACGGCAAAGGGTGTCTCGGAACAGCTTGCGCTCATCCCGGGCTTCTCGCTTGCCAAGAGCACCTATTCCGGGGGGGGCCTCATCTCCGTACGCGGCGTTTCGGCGGCCCGCACCCTTTTCGGAGGTGCGAACCCGGTCGCATATTACCTCGACTCCGTCCCTTTCGGCTTCGTGCAATCGTCAGTGACCCCAGATGCCGATGCGTATGATCTGAGCCGTATTGAGGCGCTTCGCGGTCCCCAAGGGACCCTTTACGGTGCCAACGCACTGGCAGGCGTCGTCAGGGTTCTCACCAACGATCCCAACCTCGATCGGTTCGAGATGAAGTTCCGGGTCGGCGATTCGTCGACAGAGAATGGCGGCAACAATTATCGGGGCGACTTGGCGGTCAACATACCGCTGGTAGACGGCAAGTTGGCCGTGCGCGGAGTGGTCGATTACCAGAGCCTCAGTGGATGGATCGACACCCCCATCGCGAAGAACGCCAACAGTTCGGTGTCGCGCAGCTACAGGTTCAAGGTCGGCGCGCAACCTACCGACGACTTATCAATCGTCGCCGGCGTCTGGCTCAACCGGGAGAGCGGCAACGGCATCTCGGCTGGACAAAGGTACAACTTTCGCAATGCCACGATCGACGAGCCTCACGACGCCAATTATGACATGTACAGCCTGAAGGTGAACTATGATTTTCACGCCTTCACGTTCTCGAGCAGCACAAGCTATCTGAAATACAACGAATTCGGAGTGAACGACGCGGCCTATCGGTTCGGCGGCCTTCACGCTCCGCTCGACTTCGGCTTCAATGCAAAGACTTTCAGCGAGGAGATCAACCTGGCGTCCGAAGGCTCCGGGCCGTGGCGCTGGAGCGCGGGCGCCTTCTATCGCGACGGCAGCGACAAGGGGGTCGTCCTCTCACCGATCGGCATCGACCTCGATTGGACGAATACCTCGAAGTCCTATGCAGTCTTCGGGGAGGTGACGCGCCTGTTCGCCAACGATACGATCGAATTCACCCTCGGCGGGCGGTATTTTCACGACCATGTGACCACGGTCGAGGATCACGATATCGCGCCGGTCAATCCAGCTGGATACTATCGCGCCACGGGGAATTATTCCGCAGCTACGCCGCGCGTCGTTCTAAGTTGGCATCCCGAGCGCGGTCTGACCGCATATGCATCCTACTCGCAAGGGTTTCGCAGCGGATCTCCGCAGGCCTACTATACCGTCGCCGGCAAACCCGGGTTTCCCGACGTTAAGCCGGACAAGCTGTTCAACTATGAAGTCGGCTTCAAGGGAGACGTCGGCGTATTCAGCTTCGATGCCGCTGTCTACTATATGAAGTGGAAGGACATTCAGCAGCAGGTCACGGTGCAATATGGCAACCCGCCCCAGGCAGTCGCGGCCATCATCAATGGCCAATCTGCAAGTGGCAAAGGCATCGACCTCTCGTTGAGAGCGCATCCGCTGCAAGGATTGGATTTCGGTGGAAGCATCAGCTGGAACGATCTCGCAACCGACTCCAATATCGTCGACGGAGGCACGGTGCTGTTCACCAAGGGCGATCGACTAAATAACTCACCCAAGTACAATGCAAATCTGTTCTTAAACTATGGCGCCGAGATCGGCGGCGGTTACAAGGGGACACTCTCTCTTTCGGCCAACTATGCGGACAAGATCTGCTCCCGCACGACCGTGAAGGGCGCGGCCGTCATAGCCTGTGGCGACTCCTACTGGACCAGCCGGGCTGCTTTCTCGCTCGACTCGCAGAAGGGTTGGCGCCTGACGGCCTATGTGGACAATCTCAACAACTTCAAGGGTGCAGTCATCGGCGATCCGGTATGGGGGCCAGACTATACGACGCGGCTTCGGCCCCGGACGATCGGACTTCAGTTCGAATACCATCTGTAAGAGCGAGACCCATGCAGAGTGGCCCAGGCGTGAAGCGCATTCCCAATGTTGGAACGCTGGTCACGCTTGGGCCCTCTGGAAATATTCGAAACGGAAGCGTCCACCGCCAGATCGCTGCGACCGTGAAATGATGTCCGGAGCTCCCCGAGTTGCATCTCACCTCGCCCTGTGCGGCCTTCTTCTAAGTATTATCCTTCACCAGTCTCCCGTCACTGGACGCGGCAAGACGCGGATCCGGACTGCCTCTCAACCGCTCGTCCTCCGATCAGTCGGAAGCAGATTTATCGGAGGGCGGACGGTCGAACTTACCGGCGCGGAAGCTGGCATCTTCGACGGCGGACCTATGATCGTCGATCAGTTGTATGTTCAGTACATGATACCGCCAAATGCCTCGAAACCGGCGGTAATCATGGTCCATGGGTCGACCCTTAGCGGAAAGACGTTCGAAACGACTCCCGACGGTCGCATGGGATGGTTCGAATACTTCACGCGACGAGGCTTCCCAAGCTATGTCGTTGATCAGGTCGGCCGCGGGCGATCCGGCTTCGATCAGTCATCTTTCAACGACGTAAGGGCTGGCCTTGCTGCGCGAGATACGCAGCCGAACTTTCGGCGTGGAACGACGGACATCATGTGGGTTCGCGGACGTTTTGGTCCGGCGGAAGGCATTAAGTTCGACGATACCCAATTTCCAACGGAGGCAGCCGACGATTTCGCCAAGCAGGGCGTTCCGGACATCCAGCCGACGCCAGCTTCGGACGAAGCGAATTATTCCGCGTTGGCCGAGCTCGCACGGGAAACGCATAGAACTATTCTTATCGGTCATTCCCAAGCCGGACGCTTCCCATTTGAAGTGGCCCTGCGCAGTCCCTTTGGCATCTCCGGCCTCGTATCGATCGAGCCAGCCGGCTGCAATTCTGGCGGCTATTCAACCGATCAAATTCGTAGGCTCGCCAAATATCCCATCCTGATTGTGTTCGGCGATTACCTCGATGCGGCTCAGAGATATGGGGTAAGCTGGCAATCCTACTTTCACGACTGCGAGACCTTCGTTTCCCGAATTGATGCAGCCAACGGGAGGGCACGACTACTCCACACTCCCGATCTCGGGATCAGGGGTAACAGCCACATGTTGATGCAGGACAAGAACAATCTTCAGATAGCGGATCTTGTCATCGACTGGATCGGGCAGCAGTGATGAAGCAGGATTAGCATGGCGAACTTTGTGCTTGTCCCCGGCGCCTGGCATGGCGGCTGGTGTTACTCGAGGGTCGCCGCGCGCCTTCTAGAGCGCTCGCACAATGTATTCACGCCGACGTTGAGCGGCCTCGACGAGATTGCTTCCAACGAAGGGAAACCCATCGATCTGGCGACTCACGTCAGCGACGTCGTAGATCTCATCGTGTCGCACGAGCTCCATGATGTTGTTCTGGCCGGTCATTCCTACGCGGGGATGGTAGTCACGGGTGTGGCGGGCCAAGTCGGCGAGCGGATCAAGTCCCTCTTTTACATCGACGCGTGCGTTCCCGATGATGGCCAATGCGCGCTGGACATGGTGAGCCCGGAGCGGGCCCGGCGCACACTGGAGATTGCCGAAGCCGAACGCGGCTGGGTCCCTCCGCCGAGCGCCCACCAGTTCAACGGGAATCCGGCCGACTTCGACTGGATCGACAAGCAATGCACGCCCCACCCGATTGGTAGTTTGACGGAGGCTCTGCATTTCACCGGGCAGGAGGCGTTGGTTCCCCATCGCACTTACGTCCTAGCGGCACGATATATCTCCGATATTAATCATCCGGCGTATGCCAAACTCTATGGCCAGCCTGAATGGAAGGCCGTCTCGCTCGATTGCGGGCATGAAATCATGCTCGATGAACCAGACGCGCTGACCAAGCTGCTGCTGGATGAGTTGGATCGGTAGGGCCGGCTTGAAAAGCTCCGGCGCTGCCTCGGCCACGTCCGTCAATTCGGCAGATATTGCTTGCTTAGCTCAGCACACCAACCTTCGATAAATTCGGGAAAGCAGCGAATGCCGCAAATTGCCCTGTCGCGTCGTGACCTCGTCGCCCTCGTCTCATTAGGAGCCTCAAGCACTGCTATTTCCGCGTCCAGCGCGGCGGTAGTCTCAAGAGGCTATTCCCAACGTGAGATCGATGCCGCGGTCCAAGCGTCCTACGAGCGCTACCGAGGGCTGACCGATGGAGCGAACTTCAACCATCCTGCCCTTATCAACGTGCCAACTGGCTACTTCGGTGTCTCTCTGATGACAGCCGATGGGCTCGCGACAAACGCTGGCCAGACCCAGCAGAGCTTCAGCATTCAATCGATATCGAAGGTGATCACTCTCGCACTCGTGCTCGAGGAATCGGGCGAGCAGACGATTCTTGATAGCATAGGCGTCGACGCGACGGGCCGGGTGTTCAACTCAATCGAGGCGATCGAGGTTCATCATGGTCGAATGTTGAACCCCATGGTCAATCCTGGCGCGATTGCCACCGCCGGCAGAGTCTTGGGCGGAAGCGTCGATGAGGCCTGGGCAAAAATTCTTGCGTTCCACGGGAGATTTTCAGGCCGGGAGCTCACGATCGACGAGGCGATGTACAGGTCTGCGATGGCCAGCAATCAACGAAATCGCGCCATGGCTTTGCTGATGTCGAGCTACGACCAGTTTCCCGGCGACCCAGATCGGGCGCTGGACCTATACACGCGGCAGTGCTCGATCTCGGTGACCGCCCGCGACCTAAGTGTTGTAGCCGGTACTCTGGCAAATGGCGGGCGGAATCCGGTAACCGGCGTTCAGGTCGTCAACTCGCGTCACATTCCCAGCATCCTCGCGGTGATGGCTACAGCAGGTCTCTACGACACAAGCGGTCAATGGCTTTTCCGTACCGGCCTCCCGGCCAAGAGCGGCGTGGCCGGTGGGATGATTGCAGTAGCGCCGGGCAAGTTCGGCATTGGCACTTTTGCCCCGCCGCTGGACGCAGCGGGAAACAGCGTGCGCGGTCAAAGGGCAATTTTGGATATATCCGATGTCCTCGGAGGAAATCCCTATGCTTTCCTCCCTTCCAGAATATGCCTCCGGGGAAGCCGCTGAACGTAAGAATTCCCGGGCCAGAAAAACAAAGCGAAATCAGGCGTCGATTAGGATCGCGTCGGAGATTTCCGATGCCTTTGTGCGAAGCTCCTGGACGAAAGCCTCTACGATATGGGCATTTCTGCTGTCGGCGCTGCGGCACAGCTGGAAGTTGTAGGGAATGTCCGGCTTGAAGCGCCGGACCGCCAGTCGATGCTCCAGGCCGCTCACCATGAGCGGGTGCACCAATGACAATCCCAGGCCGGCTGCCACAAACTCGCACACCGTGGTGGCGTTGTTCGCGACGAGAACCACCTGCGGATTGACCCCGTGTTCTGCGAACACCTCGGAAACGAGGTGGCTGACGAAGATGTTGGAGTCGAGGCCGACAAAGGGCACGCCGCCGAGGTCTGAGGGCTCGATGTGCCGCTTCTGCGTCAGGGGATGATCCGGCGGCATGATGCACGCCAGGGAATGCTCCATCAGCGGCTCCAGCGTCACGTAGGGGTTGTCGACGCGTGCGCTGACCAGCCCGACATCAAGCTTTCTCGCGATCAGCCAGTCCACGATCCATTCGGAACTCAGCGAATGCACCGAGCAGAACACGTTGGGCCGCGCTTCGAGGAAGCTGGTCGTCACGCGCGGTATGAATGTGTTGGCCAAGGCCGGAAGGACGCCGATGGCGAGCCGGCCTTGTTCCTCGCGGCGGATAGCCTCGACCGCGCTCTCTACCTGCCTGACTCCCGCGAAGATGCGGCCCACCTCCTCGTACAGCCGCATTCCATGCTCGGTCGGCGCAAGTCGTCCCTTCACCCGGTCGAAGAGCCGCAGGCCCGTATCGAACTCGAGATGTGCGATTAGCTTGCTCATTGCGGGCTGCGAGATGTTCTGAACCAGCGCCGCGCGACTGATGGTCCCGTTTTCGATGACAGCCTTGAAGGCTTCGATCTGACGCAAGTTAAGTTGACGAGGCATCCCATAACCTTTGGGAAAGAAGTGTCGTGTTTTTCGCCTTGGACGAATATAGCATGGGTGCGTAGCGTCAAGCGATGGGAGCAAACCCTATTAGATGCGGCGGGCTTCGGAATGGATGAATCTTGCACTGTGGAAGGCAGGCGACGCGTTGAGCTGAACCCGGTGCTGATCGTGTTCGGGCTTCTCGTTGCTGCCATGCTCCTGACCCACATCGTCCCGGCCGGCAGGTTCGACCGCAACGGTACTCAGGTAGTGGCCGGAAGCTATCGGCCGGTACCAAAGGTCAACGGGCTGCCAGCGCTCATCTCGACATCGATTCCGTCCCCTACCGACACGCCCGCGAAGGCTGCGGGCGTGCTCGCGCTGTTTAAGGCCATTCCAGCCGGCATGAGCCTGGCGAACAATCTGATCTTCATGGTCATGTTCGTGGGCGGCACGTTCGGCATTCTGCGTGCGACCGGAGTGATCGACGCAGGGGTCGACCGGCTGCTCCACCTCACGTCGGGCAACCGGTATCTTCTGGCTGGCGGCTTGCTGATCGTGCTTGCAAGTGGCAGCACGTTCCTTGGCTTCAGCTCCGAATATGTTGCCCTGATTCCGCTCGTGCTGGAGCTCGGCCGCCGTCTCAATCTACCGAACCTGTTTGCTCCGGCCATCGTCGCGACAGCGGACTTCATCGGCTATAATGCCTCCGTCACCAATCCGATCGCATTGGGGGTGGCCCAGCCGCTGGCGGGCGTTCCCATGTTCAGCGGTCTCGTTCCCCGACTGCTCGTGTTCGGTGTGATGCTCGGCCTCAGCGTCATCTACCTGATGATCTATCTGCGCCGACAGCCGAAGGTTGAGCACGTTCCCGAAGCAACCCGCCTTGGGACGCGCCAACTCGGCGTGCTGCTGGCACTTGTGCTCGGTGGTGCGGTGCTCGTGATCGGAACAGGCCGTTGGTCTTGGCACACCCCCGAGCTCGCTGCCGCGTTCATAGCGCTCGGAATCCTGTTCGCGGCGGTGGCCGGCCTGCGTCCAAGTGCTGCCGCTGAGGCATTTCTTGACGGAATGAGAACCATGCTGCTGCCCTGCCTCCTCATTGGTGTGGCAGGAGGAATAGGCATCATGCTGCAGGCGAGCCAGGTCCTGGATAGCATCGTCCAGGCGATTGCGATAAGCATTGATGGCCGTTCGAGCGGCATGGTCGCCATGGGGCTGATGATCGCCGAGATGGGCTTCGGCGTGATTATCCCGTCAGTATCCGCGAAAGCCGCGGTCAGCCTCCCGATCCTGACACCTATCGCCCATCTTTCGGGTGTGAGCGGACAAGTGACCGTTAGCGCAGTCCTGCTGGGGTCAGGCATCACGAATATGGTCACGCCGACCAATCCTCTGCTCCTCGCGTTTCTAGCTGCGGCGCGAGTGGACTACAGGGATTGGCTGCGGTTCATTGCTCCGCTTGCTGCTGCGTGCTTCATAACGGGATTGGCGGCAATCTATCTCATGACCGTGACCGGCTGGTAGAACGGAGGCTCCAGCCATTTTCGCGTGGATGACCGGTACACTGTGGACCCATTCTCGGTAGCGCACGCGTCGAATGAATGCGGAAATCCGCCTGCATCCTGAGTGTATAACTCATCAGAATACACGACCGTAAATCCGGGCTTTGACGTTGTAGATAGCCAGTGCCTACCTGCTGCGACGTCCACGATGAAGGCAGGCATGTTTCGAAAACTGGAGCCAGAGCAGAAACCGGTGACAACGGTGACCGTAATCCTCGATGGTGCGTCGATAGTCGCGGAGGCTGGAGAGCCCGTTGCCGCAATCCTTTTGAGAACCAGCCCTTTCACCGCGCGCACGAGCCCCGTGGGCGGTGGAGCGCGGGGTCCCTTCTGCATGATGGGCGCCTGCTTCGAATGCCTAGTCGAAGTTGACGGAATCGCATCAACGCGCGCCTGCCTCGTGCGCGCTCGAGACGGGCTGGTGGTGCGGCGGCGCGCCGGTCGGCCTGATCCCCTCGCATTGGCGACAGCATGACCGACGTTCTCGTCATCGGAGCGGGACCGGCCGGAATGTCGGCCGCGATCAGGCTTCAAGCGCACGGTCTCGCGGTGACGGTTGTCGACGATCAGCCGGCGCCTGGCGGCCGCATCTTCACCGCGATCGAGACCCGTCGGCCCCACGGCACTGACGATCGCTGGGGCGCGGACCTAGTCGCAAGGTTCCGAGCACAAGGTGGCGAATATCTGCCAGCCACCGAGGTCTGGCAGATCGACCGGGGACCTCGGGTCTTCCTGTCGAATGAAGGCCAAGCGCGCATGGTTGACCCCCGTTTCGTGCTGCTGGCGACCGGCGCTCAGGAAAGGCCGATGGCGTTCGAGGGCTGGCAGCTTCCTGGTGTCATGACCGTGGGCGGCGCCCAGATCCTGTTGAAGGCGGCGAGGGAAATCCCGCAGGAGCCGGTCTGGCTCGCCGGTTCGGGGCCACTGCTGCTACTCTATGCTCGGCAACTGATGCAGGCCGGCGGACGCATTGCCGGGATTCTCGACACTTCGCCTGAGGGGAGTGTGCGTCACGCTGCGCCGCATCTCCCCGAGGCGCTCGGCTACGGATGGCGAGACCTTGCCCGAGGCCTCGGCTGGATCCTTTGCATGCGCGGGATCACGGTCGTTCGACGGGTTTCCACGATCGAAGCCGTCGGCGAAGAGCGGCTTGAGTCAGTTCGATACAAGACGCGCGACGGCACCAGCGGAGAGGTCCGCACTGGCTTGCTGTTCGTGCACGATGGCGTCGTGCCCGGTGTGCACACCACCATGTCAGCCGGATGCGCACACCGGTGGAACCGGGTCCAGCAGACCTTCGAACCCATTCTCGATCGCTTCGGGGCCAGTTCCGACCCGACAATTTATGTCGCAGGTGACGGCGCAACGATCGCAGGCGCTCGGGCCGCGACGCTTTCCGGCCAGCTCGCCGCGATCGGGATCACTCAAGCGGCGGGTCTCGTTCACGAGGAAGCCGCTGAGAAGCTGGCACGGCCGCTCCGGCGCAAGCTCAAGTCTGCGGCGGGGTTCAGAAGGTTCATCGACGCGCTCTATCCACCGGCTAGTCTGACACTTGCCGATGGCACGCTCGTTTGCCGCTGCGAGGAAGTAACGGCCCGACAGGTCCGCGATGTGCTGACGGGCCGCCCGAACCTAGGGCCCGACGGTATCAAGGCCGACACGCGCGCCGGCATGGGGCCTTGCCAAGGCCGTCAGTGCGGCCTCACTCTGACGCGCCTCGTCGCCGAAACGCACGGCCAATCGCCGGAGCAGATCGGCTTCCTCCGGATCCGTCCACCGCTGAAACCGCTCACGCTCGTCGAGCTGGCAGGACTGGAAACCGCATGTTGAGGAGCACTGCCGACGCGCTTGTAATCGGAGGAGGCCTGCATGGACTTTCCGCGGCGCTGCAGCTCGCGCGCCGCGGCGCGAAAGTGATCATCCTGGAGCGTCGCCGCGTGGGCCGGCATTCCTCCGGCGCATCAGCCGCCGGTGTGCGCACGCTGAATCGTGCGCGTGCCGAGCTCGGTGTTTCGCTTTCTGCCATGGAGATGTGGCACGAGATCGAAGAACTCGTCCGCGACGACTGTGGGTTCCATGCAGATGGTCAACTCCAGATCGCCGAGACCGAGACCGAGCTCGCAAAGCTGGTGGCCCGGGTAGAGGGTCTTCGCCGAGACGGCTTTTCCCACGAGGAGATAGTCGACGCAGCGGTCATCCGTGCCCTGGTCCCGGCCATCTCGCCCCATTGCATAGGAGGCGCGTTCGCCAGACGTGACGGAGCTGCCGATCCACACCGCACGCTGGCTGCGTTCCTGCGAGCGGCTTTGGCAGCCGGAGTGTCGGTTTATGAAGGAACACCGGCCTCGCAGTTGTCACGGCATAGCGGAGTGTGGCGTGTCGGCCACCAGGGCGACTGGTTCGAGGCGCCGCTTCTCGTGAATGCCGCCGGAGCGTGGGCGGGGGAAATCGCCGCCCTGGCGGGAGACCACATACCCTTGGAGACTAAAGCCTCGATGATGATCGTGACCGAGCGGGTCGCTCCGTTTGTCAGGCCGACCGTGAGCACCGTAGGTAGGAAGCTATCGTTCAAGCAGACAAGTCAGGGCACGATACTTATCGGTGGCGGACAGCAGGGTCGTCCCAATCTCGCTGAGGAAACGTCGGAGGTCGATGTACGTGCGCTCGCCAAGCCGGCGGCAGCCGCGATCGCCTTGTTCCCGAGCGTGGGCTCACTTCGAATCGTCCGCAGCTGGGCTGGTCTCGAGGCGAAGACCAGCGACAACATCGCTGTTGCCGGACTGTCACCGTCCGTCCCCGGCTTGATGCACCTGTTCGGCTTTTCGGGCCATGGCTTTCAGCTTGTACCGGCCCTGGGCTTGGCGGCGGCCGAGCTGCTTCTCGAAGGACGGACACGCTTCGATCTCAGCGGACTGACACCGGAGCGATTTATGAATTCGGCTATCGAATACCGGCAGGCGCACTGACGGCTCGGCTCGCAACGGTAAGGGGCTTCGAACCCATCGTTCTTCTGCCGCGTCATATTTTGCGGATACCTTTGGCCTCCTCTGAGGGCTACCGAGGTCCTGAATGTCTAGAGTTTTCACACGCGAGGAATTCTACGACCTGGTGTGGTCGAAGCCGATGACCCACTTGGCGAAGGAGTTCGCGCTCTCGGACGTCGCTCTCCACAAGATATGCAAGAAGCATGATATCCCGAACCCGCCGCTGGGATGGTGGGCGAAGAAGGCGGCCGGCAAGGCGGTCAGACAAACCCCGCTGCCAAAAGTAAAAGCTGGCACGTCTGACAGGATTACGATTGCGGCTGGCGAATTGCGGCCGGAGCAAGAGCTGATCGCGACAGCGCGTGAGAACGCACGTCTGCTCGCATCGTCCATCGATGCGGAGGCGGTCTTGCCAGCGAACCCGATCGTCGATCGGACGATCGCCCAGCTCCGCAAGGCGAAGCCTTCCTCGATCAACGGCCTTGTCACGGTCGAGGGCTTGAACGTGATCAAAGCCAGCGTCGCGCCGGCGTCGATCGACCGCCTGGAACTTGCGCTCGGCCGTATCGCGGCGGCGGCCGAGGCGCTGGGGATCAAGCTGGTGCGGGGCGAAAAGTCCGCGACCTTCCAATGCGACGGAGAAACCATCGGCTTCTCGATTAGCGAAGGCGTCCGACGCGAAAAGCATGTGCCGACCGAGAAGGAACTCGCCGAGCAGGAGGCAGCACGAAAGCGTCGAGAGCGAAATTGGAACAACCCTGGCAGCTGGCGTGCAGAGCTCAACTGGTCGGCCCTGCGTGGACCCGAATGGGATTATCATCCGACTGGCCAGATCGTGTTCGAGCTGGAGCACTCCTATCTGCTCGGCGGCAGCCCGCGCCGCTCCTTCAAGGATGCGAAGGTCCAACGGATCGAGAACATGGCCAGCGACATCGCGGTCGGCATCGCCGTGCTGGCCGCGGCGAAGAAGGATGATGTCGTCAAACGTGAAGAGCAGGAGCGGCAACGTGAGGAAGCGCTACGGCAGCGCGAACTCGCCCTTCGCAGGGATCATATCGCCGAGCGCCGCGGCAAGGCACTGGATGAGGTGCTCGAAGAGATGGCGTCGCTCGATCGGTTGAGGCGGCTGGTAGCGAATTTGCGCGGCGAGGAAATGTCGGGGAGTACCGTCCGCGTTGTCGAATTTCTGGAGTTGGCCGAGCGCAGGCTGGCCTCGCGCGAAGCGGCGCTTTCGGCTGACGGTCTCGAGCAGCGTTTCGAGAAAAACAAGCTGTTCGGTGACGACGACGATCACGCCTTCCGGCCGCCCTATGGCTACTACTAAGCGGCTGCCGAACGGCGTAATTTTGCCCCTGTCCGGGCACGTCCAGCCTTTTCCAGACGATGTGTTGGTGCTATTGATGGTGCCGGTGATTTTCCGCTGCCGATTTGCAGGGAAAATCAGCCTCTTGGGTGCCCGATGGGAGTGTTCTTCTGGCACCATTTTCCTTTTGCCGGCGATCCCACCCCCTGCGGGGAGCCCATGGCTCGCGCGCGCCCGATATCGTCGCAGCGATACCGGCACCGGGCGTGAGTCGTTCTTCCTCGCCATCCCGCCCGCTATCCGAAGAAGCGCATGAGCGTGGCGACCAGCACCGCGCGGCCCTTGTCGGACGGGGAGAGCATCGCGAAATGCCCCGCGCCTGGCAGCACGACCAGCTCGCTACGGCCGGACGCTGCCCGCAGGATGGCGGCGGGGTCTTCGAGGCGCGACCAGTGGTCGCGTTCGGAGCGGAGGACGAGGATCGGAACCCGCACCTTGGCCGCGTCCCACCCGCCAATGCCATCGGCCAGGCCGAAATGATCCTTGCTGAAACCGTTCGGGATGCGCAGCCGTCCGTCCGCGCCGACATCGCCATGGTCGAACGCGATGCGCTGGTGATCGGCGATGACGCGGGGGTCGAATTTGGCGCCCGTCAATTGCTCCCACCGCCGCATGTTGACGACCAATTGGTCGCGGTCGACGATACGGTACGCGCCGAGCGCGGGATCGAAGCGGCTCGGATCGGCGGGATCGGCAAAGGCGGCGCGCAGCGGCCAGGGCGCCTTCACTCCATACATGGCGTTGAGCAAGGCGAGCCGCTCGACCGACCCAGGATAACGCTCGGCATAGAGCCCCGCCCAATGCCCGCCCGAGGCAAAGCCCAGCAGCGCGACGCGGCGCGCGCGCTCGTGCGTCCTGAGCCAGTCGGCCACCGCCGCTATATCCGCCACTGCTTCCGCCGCGGTCACCACGGGTCCGGTCGGTTGCGCGCCGGGCGGCAGGCGCGATCCCTCCCAGCCGCGCACATCGACCAGCACGATCGGCCGGCGCAGCCGCGCGAGGTCGGCGGCCAGCGAATAGCCGGGCACGTCGACATCGAAGGTCGCGACCGACCCGCCACCGCCGCCATGGATCAAGAGCAGAGGGACGCCGCGCGCGCCCGGCTGCCCGACCTCGCAGAAGAACAGCGACGCGCCGCCAGGTGTCGCGATCCGGTGCCCGGCGCGGATCAGCCCGTCGGGCGCCTGCCGCGGCGCGCCGAAGCAATCGGTGGCAGGACCTGGTGCCGCGCCCGCGGGCGCCGCGAACAGGATCATCGTCAGCAGGAGCGCGGCCCATCGCGCCGGTCTTGCCAGGAACGCCAACAACATCGACTTACCTTTCGAAGCGGCTGGTTTCATCGCGGTCGCGGTCATAATGGCGCGACAGCAGGAAAGGCGGCAACCAGGCCTCGCGCCGGATCGTCCACAATTCGTAGGTCGGCACGAACTGGTCGGGCGCGTCGAGCACCCCCAGATGCACCTCGATCTCGTCGCCGCTGCGCGCCGCAACAGGCGAGCCGCAGCGCGGGCAGAAGAAGCGGCCGCGATAGTCGCCGGTCGGGCCCTCGATCGTCACCGCCTCCGCCGGAAAGATCGCGAACGCGCCGAACAAGGCGCCATGATGCTTGCGGCAATCGAGGCAATGACATAGCCCCACCCGCCAGGGTTGCCCGGTCGCCGTGATACGGACGCTCCCGCACAGACACCCGCCGTGAACCTGCTCCATGATCGCCTCCGTGCCGCGGCTGTTTGGCGGTCTTGTGGCACAGCCGGGTTGGGCGCGCACGGGGACGATCGCGCCATTGCGTCGCTAAAGTCGCGGTCACTACGCGTGAGTCTTTTCTCGCCGCCTGCCGGACCCTGCACTCGTCATGCCGGACTTGATCCGGCATCCCGCTTCTGCCTGCTTCCGGGCAATGAGCGGGACCCCGGATCAAGTCCGGGGTGACGGTCGGACAAGGACGCAAAAGTCGTAACGCTACGCGTGAGTCACGCATTGGCGAGGTCCGCGAGCTCGGCGGCCGACAGGTCGCGCCGGGGATCGGCGGCGGGGGCGGGCGTGATCGGTGTGTGACGCATGAAGCGACTCCTCGGGACAAAAGGAATCGAGTCTCAGCACGAAAGCGAAAAGTGTTGTATCGAAAGGCGAACGAGCTCCGGGCTCTGCGCTTTCCCCCTGGCCTTCACCGTTACCGCACAGGTTCCGGATACTCCGAATCCATCCCCGCCGCGCGCTCCGCATCCGCCCTCGCCCCGCGATCGTCCCCACGCTCGCGCCGCAATAGCCCCCGGTTATAATAGTTCCGCGCCTGGTACGGCGCATATTTGATCGCAAGATCGATGTCCGCCGCCGCACGATCCGGGTCCCCCTGCGCCCGGTACGCCAGCCCGCGGTTGAGATACGCGATCGCCAGCCGCGGCTTCAGCGCGATGGCCCGGTCGAACGCGGTGATCGCGCCCGGCCAGTCGCCGCGCCAGGCCAGGGTAAGCCCGTCCGACAGATGCGTTGCGGCCTCGCCCGACGCTCCCTTGCCACCGAGGCCGAGCAGGCTCTTGCAGCCGCGCAGGCTCTGTTCGGGGTCGTTGACGGTGCAGGCATTCCAGTCGCCGCGCGCGGCATAGGATGCGGCATAGGAATCGCGCCTGATCGCGCTGCCGGTGATCACGATGTCGCGGTCGCCTCGATTGGCGAGCTCGTCGGCGTTGGTGACGGTGCGCGTGGCGGGCTTGGCGGGCGCGGCCCGGTCTCCCACCACGCCGCCAGAGAGTCCCATGGTCGACGGCTCGGCCGATCGCGTGCGCATGGCGGTCACGGCTACCGGCGGAGACGACGAGCCCTCCGCGGACGGCTCGGCGGGCGGCGGGGGACTGGCGGCGGCCGCTACCTTGCGGTCGGCTTCGGGCGGGTTCGACGTGCCCGGGCGGGTGTCGGCCGGTGCGGCCCGTGCCAATGGTCCCGGCCCGGCAGATTGCGCCAGTGCAGCGGACGGCGCCGGTGCCGGCTTGTCCTTGCCGGCAACGGATCCCGGCGTGGCCGAGGCGGCGGCTTTCGGCAAAGGCGTGTTGGCGCGATTGGTCGTAGGCGTCACGTCCGGCGGGCTGATCGGCGGCCTGACCGGGTTGCGCAAGGCGACCGACAGGCTGATCAGGCCGACGAGCACGACGGTGGCAAGCGCGCCGACCTGGGTGCTCGGCCGCCACCAGGACCGCGCCGGCGGTGGCGCTGGCCGCGGCGGTACGACGGGCGCAACCGGATCGGCCTCTCCGTCGAAGCGCCGCATCGCCGCGGCGATCGCCGCGTCGCGCCTGCCCGGCCGCGGTGGCGGCGGATCGGGCAGCAACCGGGCGAGATCGTCCTCCGCCATCATCGCCCCCGCATCGGGCAGCAGCGATTGCCGGTACCGGGCTGGCAGCGAGGAGAAGGCGCGGACATCGGTCGATCTATAACGGCAATATCGGCGGGGTCGAAACCATGTTCATTGCGGCGATCGGGGGCGTCGTGCCGCGACGCGGCGCCCCCTCCCCCTTATTTGCCGAGGGCAGCCATGCCGCTCGCGGTCTTCGCGCTGCGGACCATCTGGATGAACTCGGTGCGATAGCCGAATTCGTCATTACCCCTGGCGCCCATCGCCATGCGCAGCACGTCATCATAATTGAACCCGCCATTATACTTGCCGCCGCGCAGCAGCTCGGCGAACCCGGCGACCGCGGTCGCGAAGCGCGCGTCGCGCGGCGCATCCTCGAACCGCGCAAACTGGACGCTGCGGTCGATCGGGGTCGAGAGCAGCAGGCTGGTGTCCGACTTGGGCAGCTTGTAGCGGATTTTCACGAAGCCGAGCTCGCCGCTCTGCCCGGCATCGCCGGCAGTGGGCGCCGCGGGGGCATAGCGCAAATCGCCGATCGAGCGCGGGCCGCCGACCGGCACCACTTCGTACAGCGCCGTCACGGTCTGGCCCGATCCGACATCGCCGGCATCGACCTTGTCGTTCTCGAAATCCTCGCGCTTGAGCATCCGCGTTTCGTAGCCGATCAGGCGATATTCGGCGACGGTACGGGGATTGAACTCGACCTGGATCTTCACGTCCTTGGCGATCGGGAACAGCGTCGAGGTCGCCTCGTCGACCAGAGTCTTCCGCGCTTCATTGGCGGTGTCGATATAGGCGGCGGTACCGTTGCCGTTCTGCGCCAGCGTCTGCATCAGCGCGTCGTTGTAATTGCCCATGCCGAAGCCGAGCACCGACAGGAACACGCCCTTGCCGCGCTCGCGCTCGATATAGCCCTTGAGCTCGTTCTCGTCGGTGATGCCGACGTTGAAATCGCCGTCGGTCGCCAGGATCACGCGATTGACGCCCCTGGGATCGAGATGCTGTTCGGCCAAGGCATAGGCCTGGCGGATGCCCTCGGCGCCCGCGGTGCTGCCGCCGGCACCAAGCCCTTCGATCACGGCCTTGATCCTGGCCTTGTCGCTGGCGGGGGTCGGCTCGAGCGCGGTGCCCGCGCTGCCGGCATAGGTAACGATCGCGACGCTGTCGTTGCCATCGAGTTGGTCGAGCAGCATTTCGAGCGACTGCTTGACGAGCGGCAGCTTGTTGGGCGCGTACATCGATCCCGAGGTGTCGATCAGGAAGACGAGGTTGGCGCGCGGCCGCGTCCGGCGGTTGATCTCATAGCCCTTGACCCCGATCCGCACGAGCTTGCGGCCCGGCGACCAGGGGCTGGGGAACACCGCGACATTGGTGCTGAACGGCTGCCCGGCACCGGCCGCAGGGGCATAGTCGTAGGGGAAGTAATTGACCATTTCCTCGGTCCGCACCGCGGCGGGCTGGGGCAGGACATTCTGGTTGAGCGTGGCGCGGACGAACGAATAGGAGGCGGTGTCGACGTCGAGCGAGAAGGTCGAGACCGGCTCTTCCCTGACCACCTTGAACGCATTCTGGTCGGTTGCCTTGAACTTGTCGCGGCCGACATCCTGGTAATAAGGCGGATAGGGGCGCGGCTCGGCCGGCGGCGGCGGGGCCATCGCCATGGGCGACGCATTTCGCGCAAAGCCTTGCGTCAATCCGGCCCCCGCGCTGAGGTCCCCGCGCGACGATCGCGTCCGGATGGCCGATCCGGTGATGACGATGTCGCGGTTGCGCTCATCGGCTTCGGCCTTGGCCTCCGGGGCCTTGGCATCGGCCACGCGCTTGTCGGCGCCGGCGCACGAGGCGAGCAATGTCAGCGCGAGCCCGGTGGCGACCGCCTGGTACAATCGGGGCATGTATTTCTCCCTTGGTTGCAGCGGGCACGATCGTCCGCATTTCCCTTCGACGCGGGCCGACGGGGATTCCTTGGACAGGGATGCAAAAATATTTTCGAGAGGGACCGGACGGACCCGCGTTCAGCGCTTTTCGGTGCCCGCCAGCATCCGCCGTACCTCGTGCATGCGCCATGACACGGTCGCCTCGGCCACGCCGAGGATCGCCCCGGCCTCGCCGTGCGAGAGCTGCTGCCCGGCGACCAGCACCACCGTATCGCGATAGGCCGGCGGCAGGCCGGCGATCGCGCTCTTCACCCACATCGCGTCGTGCAGGTCGCGGCCATCGGGCCCCCTGGCCAGCCCGGCCAGCACCGCGAGCCGCTGGGTCAGCCCGCCGAACGAGCGGCGGCGGCGATGGAAATCGCGGCAGGCGTTGAACACGATCCCGCACAGCCAGGTGGTGAATTTCGCGTCGCCGCGGAACGAGCCGATCCGCTCGACCAGGGTGCAGCAGACATCCTGCGCGATGTCGTCGGCATCGGCGCGCGAGCCCGTAAGCTGCCAGGCGAGGCCGTGGATCCGGCCGTAATGGCGGTCGAGCAATGCGCCGAACGCGGCGCGGTCGCCGGCCTGCGCGCCGGCCACCAGCTCGGCATCCGGATCCTGGGGCGGATCTTCCCCGCGATCGGCCATGGCTCAGCGCGGCGCCCCGTTTCCCGACATGGCGCGCAATGTGCCCCATTCGCGCGGCCGATGCCATCGCGATGGCGCGGGAAAGCTACGCGCCGGGAGAAGGCGGCGCCCTGCCCTCCGCCGACACGTGCCGCCGCCGGATCGCGCTGGGCGGGCGGCGATAGACTTGCTGGAAGGCGGCATTGAACGACCGCACGCTGCCAAACCCCGCCGCCAGCGCGATTTCGGTCATGCCGAGGTCGGTGCCGTCGATCAGCCGCTTGGCGCGCTGGATTCGGGCTGTGCGCGCCGCGGCGAGCGGGGTGGTGTCGAGGTAGCGCCGGAACAATCGCGACAAATGGCGCGCGCCGATCCCCAGCCGCTCGGCCAGCTCCTCGACCTTGCCCTGGTCGAGCGCGCCCTGATCGATGAGGCGGAGCGCGCGGTCGACCGTCGCGCGGGCCCCGCGCCAGGCCGGCGAATGCTGCGCGGTTTCGGGGCGGCAGCGCAGGCAGGGCCGGAAGCCGGCGCCTTCGGCCGCCGCGGCGCTGGGGAAATAGCGGACGTTGCGCGATTGCGGCTGGCGCACCGGGCAGACCGGGCGGCAATAGATGCCGGTCGAGGTGACGGCGATGAAGATCACGCCGTCGAAGCTCGCGTCGCGGGCGTAGCGCACGCGCTCGCAGAATTCGAAATCGAGCTCGGCCGTGTCGTCGTCCATCGCAATCAGACTTGTACCCGGTCGCGCGCTGCGTGTCGCGCGGCGCGGCTGACCGCGTCCGAATCCTGCCAGCGACGGGTCGCCCGCCGCGATATTCCGGGCCGATCAAATCGACGGAGGACATCATGGCATCGCTTCATCACCAGGTCTTCATTGCGGCCGATGCCGCCGCCATCTGGGACGCCGCGCGCGATGTCGGGCGGCTGCACGACCGGCTGGTGCCGGGGTTCGTTTCCGCGACCGAAATGCTGGCCGGCGCGAGCCCGCCGGTCCGCCGCGTGACCTTCGTCAACGGCCGCGTGCTCGACGAGACGATCGTGTCGGTCGACGATGCCGCGCAGCGGCTGGTCTGGACGATCAAGGAATTCGAGCACCACAATGGCGCGCTGACGGTGACCGCGGCGCCGGGCGGGACGCAGGTCGACTGGGCCGCCGATATCCTGCCCGATGCCCTGGCCGAGCAGGTCTCGCCGGCAATGGTCCACAGCCTGGCGATGATGAAGGCGCATTTCGAGCAGGCCGGCGGCTGAGCCGCCCGCGTCATCGCGGTTGCGCGGACGCCCGGCGCCGCGCAGGATCGGCTTTTCCGTTCGCCAGGAGCAGAAAGGTCGCCATGCCGCGCTGGTTCGTCTGTTGCCTCCTGCTCACCACGATCTCGATCGCCGGTCCCGCCGCCGCGAGCGAGCGCGCCTTCGCCAGGGCGCTGGCCGATTTCCGCGCGCTCCACAGAAGCGAGATGCAGCGCGCGGGGATCGCCGGCAGCAGCTTCTATGTCGTGCGCGACGGCCGCGTGGTCGTCACCGACCATCTCGGCGAGCAGGACGCCGATGCCAGAGTCCCGGTCGACGCGCAGACCATCTATCATTGGGCATCGATCACCAAGACGATGACCGGGATCGCGATCATGCAATTGCGCGATCGCGGGCTGCTCAGGCTCGACGACCCGATCGTCCGCTACGTGCCCGAGCTGGCGGGGGTGCATGATCCGTTCGGCGACCCCGGCGACATCACCATCCGCCAGCTGATGAGCCACAGCGCCGGGTTTGGCGGCGCGACCTGGCGCTGGCGCGACAAGGACTGGCAGCCGTTCGAGCCGCCGGGCTGGGCACAGCTCAAGGCGATGATCCCCTATACCGAAGTGAAGTACAAACCGGGCAGCCGGTTCAGCTATTCCAACCCCGGCATCGTCTATCTCGGCCAGGTGATCGAACGGCTGTCGGGGGAGGATTTCGAAGTCTATGTCGACAAGAACATCCTGCGGCCGCTCGGCATGGCGTCGAGCTATTTCGACCGCACCCCGCCCTATCTGCTGCCGCACCGGTCGCACAGTTACTATATCCGCGACGGCAAGCGCGTGGCGGCGCCGTTCGACGTCGATACCGGGGTGACGGTGTCCAATGGCGGGCTCAACGCGCCGCTCCCCGACATGGCGAAATATGTCGCCTTCCTGCTCGGCGACCCGAAGCGCCAGGCCGAGTATGACGTCGTGCTCAGGCGCGCGTCGCTCGAGGAGATGTGGAAACCGCAGATTTCGGCAGGCGCGGATTACACGCAAGGGCGGATGGCGGCGACGACGTGGAGCGGCCTGTCCTTCTTCCTCGACACGGTCGAGGGCATCCGGGTTATCGGCCATAATGGCGACCAGAACGGCTTTCGCGCCTATCTCAGCCTGTGCCCCGACCAGCGCATGGGCAGCCTGCTGACCTTCAACACCGAGACGCGCGAGGTCGAGAACGATCCCGCCAATCGTGACATGCCCGAATCGCGGATCGCGCTCGCGACCGACAGTTTGTGCAAGGCGGTGAGCTTGCCCGGAAAGTGAGGCGCGGCCTTGTAGCTTTCATGTCCGGCCTTATCCTTGGGGACGGACAATGAGGACGTTTTGGGTGGATACAGCACCAGGGCTGAGCAGCCGTATCATCGCCTGGCTGCGCGCAAACGGAAGCCACACCCTGGTCGAATTGCTGGTCAATTTCGTCCTGCCGTACGTGATCTACAGCTACGCCCAGCCTCAATATGGCGAGGTCCGCGCCTTGCTCGCCTCGTCGGCGCCGCCGATCGCGTGGAGCCTGGTCGAGTTCGCCCGCCATCGCCGGCTCGACGCCTTGTCGATGCTGGTGCTGGCCGGCATCGCCTTGTCGCTGCTCGCAATGCTCGGTGGCGGCGGGATCAAGTTCCTCCAGTTGCGCGAGAAACTGGTCACCGTGGTGATCGGCCTGGTGTTCCTGGGCTCGGCGCTGATCGGCAAGCCGCTGATCTACGAGCTCGCGCGGGCGACCATGCGGCGCCGGTCGGAGGACGAGGCGCAGCAATTCGAGGCACTGCGGGTCCATGCCGGCTTCCGCCGGACGATGACGGTGATGACCCTGGTCTGGGGGCTTGGCCTGCTCGCCGATGCCGCAGTGTCGGTGATGCTGGTGTTCGCGCTGAGCGTCCGCGCCAATCTGATCGTCAGCCCGATCCTCGGCTATGGCACGATGGGCGCGCTGAGCCTGTGGACGTTCCTCTACGGCCGGCGAGCCCGGCGCCAGGGCGAGGCGCGCAGGGCGGCGGCATTGGCGGCGGCCGGCGAATCCGGGGGCGGCGCGCTGCCGGAGGCCAGGACCTGAACGCGCTCGTCATTCGATATCGCCCGATGACATTCCCTCGGGGACATGCCTGACGTGAACAGCCTGACCGAGCTGGCGGAACAGGTCCGGGGCTGCCGCGCCTGTGCGGGCGCCTTGCCGATGGAGCCGCGCCCGGTCTTCCAGGTGTCGCCCACCGCCCGGTTGCTGATCGCGTCACAGGCTCCGGGCACCCGCGTCCAGGAATCGGGCATCCCCTTTTCGGACGCGTCGGGCGACCGGCTGCGCGACTGGATGGGGGTCGACGCGGCGACCTTCTACGACGCACGCGACATGGCCATCCTGCCGATGGGCTTTTGCTATCCCGGCAAGGCAAAGGGCGGCGATGCGCCGCCACGACGGGAATGCGCGGAATTGTGGCGGGGGGATTTGCTGGCCGGCATGCCGGGCATCCGCCTCACCTTGCTGGTCGGCACCTATGCGCAGATCGATGTCCTGGGGCCGGGGAGGATGACCGAGCGCGTCCGGCATTTCAGCGACTATCTGCCGCTCTATTTCCCGCTGCCGCACCCGTCCTGGCGCTCCACCATCTGGGCGCGGCGCAATCCGTGGTTCGAGGCCGAGGTGCTGCCGGCGTTGAGGCAGGCGGTGCGACAGGCGCTGGCATGACGGGTCCGCAGGCCTATCCCAAGGCAGCCCCCGGCTCTCGCTCACTGCCCGCAACCTCACGCGCGTATCTACCGGGCGAATAGCCGAGCCGCTTGCGGAACGCCGTGCTGAACGCGCTGGCCGATTCATAACCAATCTCGTCGGCGATGCGATCGAGCGACTTGGCGCCGCGCACCAGCGCGTCCTTGGCCAGCGCCATCCGCCAGCGGGCGAGATATTCGATCGGCGCGCAGCCCAATGTCTCGCCGAAGCGCGCGGCAAAGGCGGAGCGCGACATGCCCGCGACCCTGGCGAGCTCGGCGACCGTCCAGCTTGCCCGGACATCGGCGTGGATCGCGCGCAGGACGCGGGCGAGCACAGGGTCGCGCAGGCCGTTGAGCAACCCCGCCGCCTGCTCGCCGTCGCCGATGCTGCGCCAGCGCAGCGCCTCGACCAGCAGTATTTCGAGCATGCGCTGGATGACCAATTCCTTGCCCGGATGGTTGGTGACGCATTCCTCCGACAGGAGGTCGATCAGGCGGCCGAACCGGGTGGAGCGGCCCTGCGACGCCGGAATGTGGATGAGGTCGGGGAGCAACGCGAGCAGCAGCGGTGCATTGACCCGCTCGAACGCGAAGCTGCCGCCCAGCGAGATGAAATCGGGATCGCCGGCCTGCTCGCCATGGCGGACCGCTTCGTTGCGCGGCTCGACCGGCACACAGGGAACGCCCGGCCTGCTGTACAGCGCGAAGGCCGGCGCGGTCGGCAGCAGGACGAAATCGCCCGCGACCAGGTGCAGCGCCGCCCTGCCCTCGAACGCCAGCCAGGCTTCCCCCGCGACCACGATGGTGAAGCCCGGCGCGTCATAGGCGCGATAGCGGACGCCCCAGTCGCCGCGCCCGGTGATCGGCTTCGAGACAGCGGCGCTTGGCCGCAACAGGGCGATGATGTCGCTGAGAGGATCCATGGCATTGGACGATCTGTAATCAAATATGGATTTTAGATTATAGATCGTCCGAAAGCTCCTGTCTATCTCCGGGTTCGTCCACACCAAGGAGATTGATGATGACCAAGACGATCCTGATCACCGGCACCTCGTCGGGCTATGGGAAGGCAGTTGCCGACCATTTCCTCTCACAGGGCTGGGACGTCATCGCGACGATGCGGCGCCCCGAGGGCTCGCCGTTCGCCGGCCATGACCGGCTGCGCGTGCTGCCGCTCGACGTGACCGATGCCGCGAGCATCGCCGCCCTGATCGAGGCGGCCGGGCCGATCGACGTGCTGGTCAACAATGCCGGGCTCGGCGTGGTCGGCGCGTTCGAGGCGACGCCGATGGCGGCAATCCGCACGATCTTCGACGCCAACACCTTCGGCACGATGGCGATGGCGCAGGCGGTCATCCCGCAGATGCGCGAGCGCGGGTCGGGCGTGATCGTCAACGTCACCTCGAGCGCGACCTTCACCCCCTTCCCGCTTGCCGCGGCCTATACCGCCAGCAAGCAGGCGATCGAGGGGTTCACCGGGTGCCTCGCGCACGAGCTCGGCTATTTCGGCATCCAGGCCAAACTGGTCGAGCCGGGCTATGGCCCGACCACGCGCTTCACCGCCAATGCGATGTTCTCGTACGAGGACCTGCTGCCGGGCCGCTATGCCGACTATGCGCGGCCGATCCTCGAAGCGCTGGCGACGCCCGGCCTGACCACCCGGGAAAGCGACGTTGCCGAAGCGGTGTGGCACGCGGTCCACGACACGACCGGCCAGCTCCGCTTTCCCGCGGGCGCCGACGCGATTGCGCTCGCCGAGGCTCGCTAAGGCGCCGGGTTGCAGGGCGTCGCGGTCGCCGCGCACGCCCAGCCGCCGCCCATCGCCTGGAACAACTGGATGCGCGCATTGAGCGCGTCGGCGCGGAGCTGGATCAGCGACAGTTCCGCGCCGAGCAGCCCGCGCTGGGCATCAAGCTGCTCGAGATAAGGCGAATAGCCCTCGCGATAGCGATTGGTCGCCAGCCGCAATCCCTCGGCCAGGGCATCGCGCTGCGACCGCGCGAAAACGAGCTGGCGGTCGTCGAGGCTGACCGCGGCCAGCGCATCCTCGACTTCGCGGAACGCGGTCAGCGCGGTGCGGCGATAGGCGAACGCCGCCTGGTCGCGCTGCGCGCCGGCGGCATCGGCCTGCGCGGTCAGCCGCCCGCCTTCGAACAGGGGCGCGAGGATCGAGCCGCCGAGCGACCAGATCGTGATCGGGTCCTTGAGCAGGGTCGAGAAGGCCGCGCCTGCCGCCGAGGTCAGCCGCACTTGCGGCAGGAAGCGCTTGCGCGCGACCGCGAGGTTCCTGTCCGACGCGGCGAGCTGGAACTCGGCCTGCGCGACATCGGGACGGCGGCGCAGCAGGTCGGAGGGCAACCCGTCGGGTATCGCGGGCACGCCGAGCCGGTCGAGCACCACGCCGCGATCGATCGCCCTGGGCGTGTCGCCGGTCAGCAGGCTCAGCGCATCCTCGGTCCGCGCGATCGCCAGCTCGATCTGCGGCACGATCTGCGCGGTCGCGTCATATTCGGCCTGGGCCTGCTGCAGCTCGAGCTTGGGCGAATAGCCGCGATCGACCCGCGACTTCGCGATGCGGAGCGATTCCGCCCGCGCCTGCACCGTCTGGCGCGCCACCGCGAGCCGCGCGTCGAGGCTGCGCAGGGTGACGTAATTGCCCGCCACCGCCGCGGCGATCGACAGCTGGACCGCGTCATGCGCCGCTTCGCTGGCGAAATAGGCATCGCGCGCCGCCGATTTCTGGTCGGCGAGGCGGCCGAACAGATCGACCTCATAGGCGACCTGGACCTGCGGCTGGGCGAAATTCTGTTCGGACGGCTGGCCGAAGGGGCTGACCGATCGCGACCGCCCGCCGCTCAAGCTCGCGTCGATCGTCGGCAGCGTCTGCGCGCGGGCCAATGCGACATTGGCCTGCGCCTCACGCACCCGCGCCGCCGCGATCGCAATGTCGGTGTTGTTGGCGAGCGCGCGCTCGACCAAGGCGGTCAGCGCCGGGTCTCCGAACGCCTGCCACCAGTCGCGCTGGAGCGGCGCTGCCGGCCCGGCATCGGTCCGCCAGGCAACCGGCGGCGTCACCGGGGGCACGTCCGCCGTCCGGACGTTCGGCCCCGCGCACGACGCGAGGCTGAGCGCCAGCAGGGCGATCCGCGCCTTCATCGCTTCGCGCCGCCATGGGTATCGATGCTGACCTCGACCGACATGCCGGGCCTCAACCGCGCCGCCATTGCCTGGCCCGGGTCGATCGCGATGCGCACCGCGATACGCTGCGCCACCTTGACGAAATTGCCGGTGGCATTGTCGGGCTTGAGCACGGCGAATTCGGACCCTGCCGCGGGCGAGAGATTCTCGATCCGGCCCTTGAGTTCTGCGCTGCCCAAAGCATCGACGCGGAAGGTCGCCGGCTGGCCTACGGCCATGTCGCGGGTCTGCGCTTCCTTGAAATTGGCGATCACCCAGACATTGTGCGGGACGATCGACAGCAATTGCGTGCCGGCGGTGACATAGGCGCCGAGCCGGACGCCGATCTCGGACAATTGGCCGTCGGCGGGGGCACGGATGATGGTGTTGTCGAGATCGACCTGGGCGAGCCGCAGCTGCGCCTTCGCCGATTCCACCGCGGCCTCGAGCCCGGCGCGGCCGACCACCACGGTGCGCACGTCCTGCGTGCCGATCGCGCGGCTGGCCTGGGCCTGCTGCACTGCCGCCTGCGCCGCGAGCAGGGCGGCACGGGTCTGGTCGAATTCGCGGGTCGAGATCGAGCCGTCGGCGACCAGGGCCTTCGCCCGGCGCATGTCGGCCTCGGCCTTGACCAATTGCGCGCGGGCATTGGCGATGCCGGCATTCTGGCTGTCGGTGGCGACTTCGCGCGAGCGTTGCGCCTGCGCCGAATTGGCGAGCTGGGCCTGGGCAGCGGCGACATTGGCCTCGGCCTGGGCGACGCGGGCGCGATAGATGCGGTCGTCGATCGTCGCCAGCACCTGCCCGGCCTTCACCTCGGCGAAATCCTGGACGAGGACCTGGGTGACATAGCCGCTGACCTGTGGACTGATGATCGTCACCTTGCCGCGGACATAGGCATTGTCGGTGCGTTCGGACCAGCCGGCGAAGGGCGGCAGCCGCCACGCGTAGAGGATCGCCAGGATCGCGGCCAGGGCGATCACGATGATCGCCAGCACCGTCGTGCGCGACTTGGTCGGGGGCAGCCAGCCGCTGGGCGGCGGTTCGGTCTGCGGATCCGCCGGTGCCGGGGCGGAAGCGGGCTCCGGCGCGGGCGGCGGCGGCGGCGGTGGCGCGGGAGGTGGCGCGGGAGGTGGCGGCGCCGGTTTCGGGTCGGGTTGAGGCGCTGCCGCCTTCTCGTCGCTCATTGTCCTTGCCCCTGTTGAGCCTGTTCCTGCTGCGCCTTCTGAGCCTGGGCTTGCAGCTGTTGCACCAGCAATACGACCGGCGAGGGCTCGTTGCGACGACGAATCGACCGGCTGATCAGATAGCCCCAGATCGTCATCAGGATCGCCAGCACCCCGACCAGCAGGAAGACGTCGTTGAAAGCGAGGATATTGGCCTCGCGCGTGACCTGCTGGCTGAGCAGGGCGACGCCTTCGGCGCTGCGCAACGCCGGGTCGCCGATCACGCCCGCGACGGTGCGGCCACCGGCGCCGATCCGTGCAGCGACCTGCGGGTCGCTCATCACGATGCGCTGGACCAGCTCGTGCGAATGGAATTTCTCGCGCCAGGTCTGGAAGGTGCCGAGAAAGGCGGCGCCGATCAGCCCGCCGATGCTCTGGCTCATGCTGAACAGGACGACGAAGCTGATGAAGTTGCGCCCGCCCGCGAGCAGGGTCCGCGCGATGCCGATCACCATTGCCTGGGCGAGGAACAGCAAGGAGGCGAAGCCGATCAGCGCCTGGCTGACATAGAAACTGCTCGGCCGCGTCAGGTTGGTGGTGTCGGCATCCATGAACGCGCCGATCACGATCAGCACCACCGCGAAGGTGATCGGCCGCGCCAGCTTGTCCGGGCGGAAGGTAAGCACCGCGGTGGCAAGGCCCGCGATCGAGGCGGCGACGACGATCAGGTTGAGCGTCACCATCTGGTCGTTGATCAGCCCGACGACGTTGAGCAATCCGACCGAGCCGAACGCCTGTTCGGACAGCAGGATGCGGATCGACGCCGCCACCGCGATCAGCCGCAGCATCTCGCGCGTGCCGAGCCAGCGCGTGTTGATCAGCGGATTGGCGCGCTGGTGCTCGACGATGAACGCGCCCGCGACCAGCGCCACGCTGGTGGCGAGCGCCCAGCCCATCCAGGGACGCTCGGTCCACCATTCGATGCGCCCTTCGGACACCACAGCGATCAGCAGCCACAGGCCGGGCGCGAGCATGCCGACCGTCAGGAAATCGAGCGGCTCGAACACTTTCTCGCGCTCGCTGGGCGGGAGTGGCTGCGTCATCACCGCGGCGAGCGTCGCCAGCGCCAGCCCGAATTCGAACCAGTAGAGATTGTGCCAGTCGCCCCAGATCAGCAGCCCCGGCGACAGCGCGCGCGCCAGTGGCGTCGCGAGCTGCGGGATGCAGATGCCGATCATCACCGCGGCCAGCCTTTTGGGCGCCGGCATCGCCTGGAAGAAATAGAGGATGGTGAGCGTCGACAGGCCGCTCGCCGCGATGCCGCTGACCGCGCGGACCGCGACCGACGTCCAGAAATCGTGGACGAACAGATGCATCAGGGTCGTCGCGGCATAGACCGCCAGCGTCCAGCGGATGAACGGCTGCAGCCCGAATTGCTGGCGGTATTTGACCAGCAGCAGGTTCGCCGTGACGTTGGTCATGAAATAGGCCGCGGTCAGCCACGCGCTCTCATCGGTGTTGAGGCCGAGCGTGCCTTGCGCGAAATTGAGGTTCACCGTGACCAGGGCGTTGCCCAGCCCGCCGGTGATCCCGATCAGGCAGCCGATCGCGAAATAGACGACGCGCCGCCACGCCGGATGGTCGGGATTGGCCGGCGACCCCGGCAGGGTCGGCCGTTCGTGCGGCTTGAAGACATAGTCCGCCATCGCGGCCTAGCCCCCCCGGACGGTCATGGACGCGCCACGTCGAGCATCGCCTGGACGAAGGCGGCGGGCGCTTCCTGCGGCAGGTTGTGGCCGATCCCGCCGCTGATCAGCCGGTGTTCGTAGCGGCCGGTGAACTTCTTCGCATAAGCCGAAGGATCGGGATGCGGCGCGCCATTGGCGTCGCCTTCCATCGTGATGGTCGGAACGGTGATGGCCGGGCCCGCGGCGAGCTTCGCCTCGATCTCCGCATAACGCTGCTCGCCTTCGGCCAGGCCGAGTCGCCAGCGGTAATTGTGGACCACGATCTCGACATGGTCGGGATTGTCGAACGAGGCCGCCGAACGGTCGAACAGGGCATCGTCGAACGACCATTTGGGCGAGGCGAGCCGCCAGATCAATTTGTTGAAATCGTGCCGGTTCTTCTCATAGCCGGCGCGCCCGCGATCGGTCGCGAAATAGAATTGGTACCACCATTGCAGCTCGGCCGCGGGCGGCAGCGGCTGGCGCCCGGCTTCCTGGCTGCCGATCAGATAACCGCTGACCGAGACCAGCCCACGCACGCGATCGGGCCACAAGGCAGCGATGATGTCGCAGGTGCGCGCGCCCCAGTCGAACCCGCCGAGCACAGCGCTCTTGATCTTGAGCGCGTCCATCATCGCCAGCGTGTCGGCGGCCAGCGCGGCCGGCTCACCATTGCGCTTGGTGTCCGCGGACAGGAACCGCGTCGTCCCGTAGCCGCGCAGATGCGGCACGATCACGCGCCAGCCCTTTGCCGCCAGCGCGGGCGCGACGTCCTCGAAGGCGTGGATGTCGTAGGGCCAGCCATGGAGCAGGATCATGACCTGCCCCGCCGCCGGGCCATAGTCGGCATAGGCGATCTCGAGCAGGTCGGTTCGCACCGTCTTGAGCGGCGGGATCGCCGGGGGCGCTCCCTGGCCGGCGATGGCGGGGACGAGCGGCGTGGCCGCGGCGATCATCGCGGCGCCCAGCAGGCAACGACGAGTCGGATCGATGGACATGGCATCGCCTTACTCCAGCGCATCGGCAGGTACAGCCAATACGATGGTTTCGGCGCGCGAAGCCCTGTTCGTGGCGCGTCTGCTCGTGGCCGCCCTATTCGTGGCGGAGCGCGTCGATCGGGTTGAGCGAGGCCGCGCGGCGCGCCGGGAAGAAGCCGAACACCCCCCCGATCACCGCCGAGATCAGGAAGGCGATCACGTTGATCTGCACGTCGAAGATGAACGGCAATTGCCCGAGGATCGACAGCAGGACGATCGCGACTTGCCCGAGCAACAGCCCGATCAGCCCGCCCAGGCACGACAGCACCACCGCCTCGACCAGGAATTGCAGCAGTACCTCGTTGGCGACCGCCCCGATCGCCAGGCGGATGCCGATCTCGCGCGTTCGCTCGGTCACCGACACCAGCATGATGTTCATGATCCCGATCCCGCCGACCACCAGGCTGATCCCGGCGACCGCGGTGACGATGTTGGTGAGGAGCGTGGTGGTGCTGCTCAGCGTGTCGGAAATCTGCTTGGTGTCGAAGATGTTGAAATCGTCATCCTTGCCGCCGACGATATGGCGGCGTTCGCGCAGCAGGTCGGTAATCGATGCCTGGACCTGCGCGGTCGAATAGGCCTCGTCGACCCCGACCAGGATCAGGCGGACATCGGTATTGCCGGTCATCCGCCGCTGCACCGCCTTGATCGGCATGATCACGACATCGTCCTGGTCGCCGCCGAAGCCCGACTGGCCCTTGGTCGTCAGCAGCCCGATCACGTCGCACGATATGCCGGCGATGCGCATCCGCGTGCCGATCGCCTGGCCGCCCTTGTAGAGATTGTTGTAGACCGTGCTGCCGAGGATGCAGACCGATTTGCCCGAGCTCTCCTCGACCGGCGTGAAATAGCGCCCTTGCGTCAGCGGCCAGGGCTGGACCGCGAAATAGCCGTTGGTGGTGCCGTTGACCGTGGTCGACCAGTTGCCGCCTTCGTAGATCGCGGTGCCGGTCGATTGCGCTTGCGGCGCGACCGCGGTGACGCCGGTGATCTGCTTGCCGATCGCCGCGACGTCCTGCGGATCGAAATCGGGCGGCCGCGGCCCGCCGCCGCCGCGCCCGAAGCCCTGGCCGGGACGGATCTGCAGCACGTTGGTGCCGAGGCTTGCGATCGATTTCTGCACCTGCAGCGTGGTCGCCTTGCCCAGCGTCACCATCGTCACCACCGCCGCGACACCGATGACGATGCCGAGCACGGTCAGGAACGAGCGCAGCAAATGCCGCCGGATCGAGCGGATCGCGAGGATGAAGGTCGTGCCGAGCATCTAGCCGACCTTCTCCCCCTGCCGGTGCCCGGCCTCGATCCGTTCGACCAGCCCGTCCTTGAAATGGACCACCGTCTTGGCGAACGCCGCCATGTCGGGCTCGTGGGTGACCATCAGCACGGTAATGCCGGCATTGCGGTTGAGGTCGGTCAGCAATTCCATGATCTCGATCGAGCGCTCGCTGTCGAGATTGCCGGTCGGCTCGTCGGCGAGCAGCACATCGGGTTGCGTCACGATCGCCCGCGCGATCGCGACGCGCTGCTGCTGGCCGCCGGAAAGCTCGGCCGGCGTATGGTCCCACCAGTCCTTGAGCCCGACCTTGTCGAGCGCGCCGAGCGCGGTGATGCGCCGTTCGGCCTTGGCATCGCCGCGATAGAGCAGGGGCAATTCGACATTCTCAAGCGCCGAGGTGCGCGCGAGCAGGTTGAAGCCCTGGAACACGAAACCAAGATATTTGCGCCGCAACAGGGCGCGCTGGTCGCGGTCGAGCTTCTCGATGTGATGACCCTTGAAGACGAACTCGCCATCGGTCGGCACGTCGAGACAGCCGAGGATGTTCATCGTCGTCGACTTGCCCGATCCCGACGGCCCCATGACCGCGACGAAATCGCCCGTCGCGATGTCGAGGTCGACGCCCTTCAGCGCCTGGAACGCGGTCGCGCCGGTGCCATAGGTCTTGGTGACGCCGCGCAGCCGGATCAGGGGAGCGCTGTCTTTTTCCGGGGCATTACTGGCCACCGCGCTGCCCGCCGCCCCCGCCGCCATTACCGCCACCGGTACCGCCCGCGCCACCGCCCGAACGCCGCCGACTGCCGCCCGAATTGGCGCTGCCCGAGCCGGCGAGCTGGCCGGTCACGACCTGCATGCCGGGCTGGAGATCGCCGCCAGTGACTTCGGTCATGGTGCCGTCGCTGTCGCCGGTGGTGACCGAAATCTGCTTCAGGCTGCCATCGGCCTGCTTGATATAGACCGATTGCTTCGAGCCGCGCTCGAGCGGGGCGGCCGCATTGTCGCTGCCGCCACGCCGCCGCATGCGCGGGGTCAGCGCCCCGGCAATCCCGCCCGACGCCTGCGCCGAGGGAGTCGCCGATGCCTGCGGCTTGAAGCGCAAGGCGGCATTGGGGACGAGCAGGACATCCTTCTTTTCGAGCGTGACGATATCCGCGGTCGCGGTCATGCCGGGGCGGAGCTGCTCGTCGGGATTGGCGACCGACAGGTCGGCGGCATAGGACACGACCTGTCCGGTGGTGCTGGTCGACGAGGTGGTCGACGAGGACGAGGTCGCGTCCTGCACCGACAGATTGGACCCGACATCGACGCGGATGATCGACGCGGGGAAGGTCCGCCCCGGAAAGGCGTCGACGGTAAAGGTCGCGCGCTGCCCTTCCTTGACGTTGCCAACATCGGCTTCGTCGATCGCCACTTCCAGCTTCATCTGGCGCAAATCCTGCGCGATCACGAACAGGGTCGGCGTGTTGAACGAGGCGGCGACGGTCTGGCCGGGATCGATCTGCCGCGCGAGCACGACTCCCGTCACCGGCGAGCGGATCACCGCGCGCACCCGCTGGGTCTGCGCCGACGACAACGCGGCACGCGCCGACACGACATTGGCGTTGGCGGCATTGAGATTGGCCAGCGCGCGGTCGCGATCGGCGATCGCCTGGTCCATCTCGGTCTTGGCCGGCACGCGCCCGCCCGACAGCCGGCTGACTTCCTGGTAGCGCGCCAGCGTCGCCTTGTTTTGCGCGAGCGTCGCCTGCGCCTGCCCGACCGCGGCCGTATTGGCGGCGAGCGTCGCCTGGGCCTGCTTGACCTGGTCGTCGAATTGCGACGGGTCGATCAGTGCCAGCGGCTGCCCCGCGGTGACCCGGTCGTTGACGTCGACCAGCACCTTGATGACCTGGCCCGACAGCTGCGAACCGACCGTCACCTGGTTGATCGGCGCGAGCTTGCCCGTCGCCGACACGGTGACCGTCAAATTGCCTTTCTGCACCGCCTCGGTCGCATAGCCCGCTTTCTCGGCGCCCATGAACAGCCGGCTGAGCAGGAACACGACCAGCAATGCGACGATCGCGATCCCGGCCCACATGCCGTAGCGCTTGAGCTTGGAAGGCGGGCGCCCGCCGAGGAAGGAGTCGAGTTCGGCCTGGTTGGTCGCCATGATCTATTCCTGCGGGGGTTGGGGCGGCTGCGCGGGATCCCAGCCGCCGCCGAGCGCGAGGTAAAGCGCGACCATGGCCTGCGCCTGGTCGCCGCGTGCGCTGTTCATGCCGTTCTGCGCCGACAGCAACGCCGCCTCGCTGGTGTTGAGCGTGGTGATGTCGGTCAGCCCGGCGCGATACTGGCTGCGCGCGAGGATCGCCGCGGCATTGGACGCATCGAACGCGATCGTGAATTGATGCTGGCGCGCCTTGGCCGCCTGCAATGACTGGAGCGCGTTCTCGACATCCTCCAGGCTGGTCAACACGGTCGATTTGTATGCGGCGAGCGCGCCCTCTGCGGCGGCTTCCTGGCCGCGCACGCGGCTGCGCGTGCGGCCACCGTCGAAGATCAGCTGGGTCAGCCCGGCGAACAGCCCGCCGGTCACGATATCGGCGAGATCGCCGAGCGCCGAGGCGCTGGTGCCGATATTCGCGGTGATGTTGAGCGCCGGGTAGAGCGCGGCCTTCTGCACCCCGATCTGCGCGGTCGCCGCCGCCAGGTTGCGCTCGGCCGAGCGGACGTCGGGGCGCAGGCGCAGCACGTCGCCGGGGATGCCGGTCGGGATATCGGCGGGGCCGGTGGGAATCGGCTGGCTCGCCTCCAGTTCGGCCTTGAGCGCACCCGGCGCCTGCCCGGTCAGCACGCCGAGCCGGTTCACCGCGGCGGCGTAATTCTGTTCGATCGTCGGGATCTGCGCCGCGGTCTGCGCGGCCTGCGCGCGCGCCTGTTCCTGGTCGATGCTCGAGACGAGCCCGGCCTGGACGCGGAACCCGGCGATCTCGAGATTGTCGTTCTGGATCGCCAGGCTGTCGCGCGCGATCTTGAGCGCTGCCTGATATTGGCGGACGAGGATGTAGTTGCGCGCGGCCTCGGCGGCGATCGAGGTCTGGACGGTGGCGAGGTCGTAGCCCGACGCCTGCTCGCTCGCTCGCGCCGCCTCGATCGAGCGGCGCGTGCCGCCGAACAGGTCGGCCTGGTAGCTGGCATCGGCGCCGATCGAGAAATTGTCGCGCGGCCCGGTCGAATCGAGCAGGCTGCGGTTGTAGCCGGCCGATCCCGTGACGCTGGGCAGCAAGGCCGCGCGGGCCTGGACCAGTCCCTCGCGCGCCTGCTTCAGCCGTGCCACGGCTTGCGCGATGTCGAGATTGCCCTTGCGCGCGCGATCGATGATCGTGGTCAGCTCGGCATCGCCGAACGTCGTCCACCAGGTCGAGATGTCCGGCAGCGCGCCGGCGACCGCCGGCCCGGAATAATCCTGCGGCACGCCGAGCGACGCCGATTCCGGCGGGCGGTAGTTCGGCCCCACCGTGCAGGCCTGCAACAGCAGCACGATCGAGAGAGACGAGGCGAGGCGACGTCCGGTCATGCGACCATCAACCATCCGCGAGCGAAATGGTCCATCCATTATATGTCACAATTTGTCGCGCCGCCGTCCGCGCTTCGCCGTCACGGGACAACGCATCGTCGCAACACACTGCCGCAACGCACAAAATTTTTTCCGGCCGAGGTTGAACCATTACGCAGGTGCACCATTATCGGTCCATGGGGAATTCGGCTCGCAGCATCGCGACGGCAGCTGTCGCGTTGGTCTTAACCTCGTGCGGCGCCAAGGCCCCGCCACCACCGCCCAAGCCGAGTGTCTCGGTCGCCTACCCGTTGCAGCGCCAGATCACCGACTGGGACGATTATGTCGGCCGGTTCGAGGCGATCCAGGACGTCCAGGTGATGCCGCGCGTGTCGGGCACGATCCAGTCGGTCGGCTTTCGCGAAGGTGTCGAGGTCGGCAAGGGCCAGATATTGTTCGTGATCGACCAGGCGCCGTTCAAGGCGGCGCTTGCCCAGGCCCAGGCCGACGAGGCCAAGGCACGCGCCGCGCTCGCCAATGCCGAGACCGAGCTGGCCCGCGCCAAGACGCTGCTGGCAGCGCAGGCGGTCAGCAAGGAAGAATATGAGACCAAGCTCGCGACCTGGCGCAGCGCAACCGCGTCGCTGGCCGGGGCGCGCGCGACGGTGCGCAGCCGCGGGCTCGACCTTGGCTATACCGTGGTCCGCGCGCCGATCTCCGGCCGCGTGTCCGACAAGCGCGTCGCGATCGGCGATTTCGTCAATGCCGGGCAAACCCTGCTGACCCGCGTCGTCTCGGTCGACCCGATCTGGTTCAGCTTCGACGGCGCCGAGAGCTTCTACCTCAAATATATCCGCCAGGCGCAGGAAGGCGAGCGCCAGTCGTCGCGCTACGCCCCCAATCCGATCGACATCCAACTGGCCGACGAGCCGACCTATCGCTGGCACGGCCGGATGGTGTTCGTCGACAACGCGATCGATCCGCAATCGGGCACGATCCGCGCGCATGCCGAAGTGGCCAATCCCAAGGGCTTCCTGGTCCCCGGCATGTTCGGCCGCGCGCGCCTGCTCGGCTCGGCAACCTACAATGCCTTCCTCGTCCCCGACGAGGCGGTGACTACCGACCAGACGCGCAAGCTCGTCTATGTGCTCGGAACCGACGGCAAGACCGCGCAGCGCAATGTCGAACTGGGCCCGCTGGTCGAGGGGCTGCGCGTGATCAAGAACGGGATCACGGCCAGGGACAAGGTGGTGATCGACGGGCTGACGCAGATGCAGCCGGGAACCCCGGTCGACGGCAAGCTGGTGACGATCAAGCCGCGCGCCGCCGATGCCGTGCCGGTCTCCGCACCACTCGCCGCGCCGCCGCCCTCGCAAGCCACCACGCGCTGATCGGGCCGCTGGCGTGAAATTCCCCCATTTCTTCATCGACCGGCCGATCTTCGCGGCGGTCCTGTCGATCCTGGTCCTCGTCGTCGGGCTGATCGCCTGGCCGGCGCTGCCGATCCAGCAATATCCCGAGATCGCGCCGCCGACCGTCGTGATCACGGCGAGCTATCCCGGCGCCGATGCCGAGACATTGGCAGAAACCGTCGCCGCGCCGATCGAGGAAGCAGTCAACGGCGTCGAGAACATGCTCTACATGTCCTCGTCCTCGACCGGCGACGGACAGGTCCAGATCACCGTCACCTTCGCGCAGGGCGTCAATGCCGACCAGGCACAGGTGCTGGTCCAGAACCGCGTCGCCTCGGCCGAGCCGCGCCTGCCCGAACAGACTCGCCAGATCGGCGTCACCGTCCTCAAGAACTCGCCCAATTTCCTGATGGTGGTGATGTTCTATTCGCCCGACGGCAGCCTCTCGAACGACTACATCTCCAATTATGTCGGGACGCAATTGGTCGACCGGCTCGGCCGTGTGAACGGCGTCGGCAACGCGCAATCGTTCGGCGGGCGCGACTACAACATGCGTATCTGGGTCGATCCCGACCGCGCCTCGGCCAATGGCCTGACGGTCGACGAGATCATCAACGCGGTGCGCGCGCAGAACCAGCAGGCCGCGGTCGGCGCGGTCGGCCAGCCGCCGTTCAATCGCGGCGGCAATGCCTTCCAGCTCGGCATCCAGGCCAAGGGGCGCCTGACCACCACCGACGAGTTCGGCGCGATCATCGTCAAGCGCGGGTCGAGCGGCGCGCTGACCCGGCTCCGCGACGTCGCGCGGATCGAGCTCGGCGCGGAGAATTACTCGATCAACTCGTACCTGTCGGGCAAGCCGACCTCGGCGGTCGGCATCTTCCAGCTGCCGGGATCGAACGCGCTGACCACGCGCGACGCGGTGATCAAGGAACTCGAGGACGCCAAGAAGAGCTTCCCGCCGGGACTGACCTACGCAGTCCCGTACGATACGACGCAATATGTCGCGGCGTCGATCGAGGCGGTCGAACATACGCTGATCGAGGCGATCATCCTGGTCGCCCTCGTGGTCCTGCTGTTCCTGCAGAGCTGGCGCGCCGCGGTGATCCCGATCGTCGCGATCCCGGTCTCGCTGATCGGCAGCCTGGCGATCCTCGACGGGCTCGGCTTCAGCCTCAACAACCTCTCTTTGTTCGGCATGGTGCTGGCGATCGGCATCGTCGTCGACGACGCGATCGTCGTGGTCGAGAATGTCGAGCGGCTGATGGAGGAGAAAGGGCTCTCTCCGGTCCAGGCCGCGCACGAGACGATGGACGAAGTGTCGGGCGCGCTGATCGCGATCGCGCTCGTGCTGTGCGGGGTGTTCATCCCGACCGCGTTCATCCCTGGCCTGTCGGGGCAATTCTACAAGCAGTTCGCGGTGACGATCGCCGGCGCCACCGCGATCTCGGCCTTCGTCTCGCTGACCCTGTCGCCGGCGCTCGCGGCGTTGATCCTGAAGCCCAAGCACCAGCACGAGCCCGCCGCCGGCTGGCGCGGCTATCCGACGCGGTTCGCGCGCGGGTTCAATCGCGGCTTCGAATGGCTGTCGGACCGTTATGGCAAGTTGACCGCCCGCGCGGTGCGCATGCTGGCGATCGTCGGCATCGCCTATGTCCTGCTGATCGGACTGGCGGGCTGGCGCTTCTACGCGACCCCGACCGGGTTCATCCCGCCGCAGGACCAGGGCTATGTCATCGTCGCCGCGCAATTGCCGCCGGGATCGTCGCTCGAACGCACCGACCAGGTGATGCGCCGCGCGATGAAGATCGCGATGGCCAATCCCGGGGTCGAGAATACCGCGGCGTTCGTCGGGCTCGACGGCGCCAGTTTCTCGAGCGCGCCCAACACCGCGGCGATGTTCGTGCCGTTCAAGCCCAAGGAGGATCGCGTCAACGCGACCGTCCTCGCCAACCAGCTGCGCGGCGCGTTCGGCGAGATCAAGGACGGCTTCCTGCTCGTCATCCCGCCGCCCCCGGTCCAGGGCATCGGCACCGGCGGCGGCTGGAAGATGATGATCGAGGACCGCAACAACCAGGGCGTCGCGGCGCTGCAGAAAGCGGCCTTCGCAATGATGATGAAGGCCAACCAGGAAAAGAGCCTGCAAGGCGCGTTCAGCCTGTTCAACGCCGGCACACCGCGCGTCTATGCCGATATCGACCGTGAGAAGGCCGAGCAACTGGGCGTGCCGGTCGAGAACATTTTCTCCACGCTCGGCACCTATCTCGGCTCCTCGTACATCAACGACTTCAACATGCTCGGCCGCACCTTCCGGGTCACCGCACAGGCCGATGCGCCCTATCGCGACGATATCGGCGATATCGGCCGGCTGAAGACGCGCTCCGCCTCGGGGGCGATGGTCCCGCTCGCGGCGGTGATGACGCTCAAGCCCGACAGCGGGCCGTACCGGATGGTGCGCTACAACCTCTACCCTTCCGCCGAGCTGCTCGGCGACACCGCGCCGGGCTATTCGACCGGCCAGGCGCTGAAGTCGCTCGAGAAGATCGCCGGGCAGACCCTGCCGTCGGGGATGAGCTTCGAATGGACCGACCTAGCGTACCAGCAGCAGCGCGCGGGCAATACCGCGGCACTCGCCTTCGGGCTGGCGGTGCTGTTCGTGTTCCTGTTGCTCGCGGCCAATTACGAGAGCCTGGTGCTGCCCTTCGCGGTGATCCTGATCGTGCCGATGTGCCTGCTCGCGGCGATCCTCGGCATCAACCTGCTCGGCATGGACAACAATATCCTGACCCAGATCGGGCTGGTCGTGCTGATCGGGCTGGCCGCCAAGAACGCGATCCTGATCGTCGAGTTCGCCAAGCATAACGAGGACCAGGGCATGTCGACGCGCGAAGCGGCCGAACATGCCGCGCACCAGCGCCTGCGCCCGATCCTGATGACCTCGATCGCCTTCATCCTCGGCACCCTGCCGCTGGTGATCGGCACCGGCCCGGGCAGCGAGCTGCGCCAGGCGCTGGGCGTCGCAGTGTTCTTCGGGATGATCGGCGTGACCACCTTCGGCTTGCTGTTCACGCCGAGCTTCTACGTGATCAGCCGCGGCTTCGGCGACTGGGTGGCGAGCAAGACGCGGCGCAAGCCCAGGGACCAGCCGCCCGCCGACGCAATCCCGGAGCCGGCCGAATGAAGCGGCTCGCCTTCATCCCGCTGCTGGCGCTGTCGGCGTGCATGGTTGGGCCCGACTACAAGAAGCCGGCCGATCTCGCAGCGCCCGACGCGACGCTGCGCGAAAGCGGCGTGGTCGGGGTGACGCCGAGCCCGCTGCCGGCCAAATGGTGGCGGCTGTTCGACGATGCCAATGTCGACCGGCTGGTCGAGCAGGCGCTGGCCAACAATACCGACCTGCGCGTCGCCGCCGCCAATCTGCAGCGCGCTCGCGCGGCCTTGTCGGAGTCGCGCGCCGGGCGCCTGCCGACCGGCGAGGCCGATGCGCAATATAGCCGCCAGCGCATTCCCGGCTACCAGTCGCCGACCGGCCAGGCGGTGACCACCGACTTCTTCTCGCTTGGCTATGACGCGTCGTACGAAGTCGACCTGTTCGGCGGCGTCTCGCGATCGATCCAGGCGGCGCGCGCCGATACCGCCGCCGCGCAGGCGCAGGTCGATGCCGCGCGCGTGTCGGTCGCCGCGGAAACCGCGCGGGCCTATGCCTCGGCCTGTTCCTATGCCGCGCAGGCCGAGGTCGCGCGCGAGACCATAAGGCTGCAGACCAACACGCTGCAGCTGACGCAGAAGCTGTTCGACGCCGGCCGCAATTCGCAGCGCGACGTCGACCAGGCCGCGGTTCTGGTCGAGCAGGCCAATGCCCAGGTGCCGACGCTCGAGGCCGAGCGTCGCGCCTCGCTCTACGCGCTGGCGGTGCTGACCGGCCGCCCACCGGCCGAACTCGATGCCGCCGCGGCAGCCTGCACCCGCGCGCCCGAAGTCGCGCAGCCCTTGCCGGTCGGCGACGGCCAGGCCTTGCTCGCGCGCCGGCCCGATGTCCGCGCGGCCGAGCGCACGCTGGCCGGCGATGTCGCGCGGGTCGGGGTCGCCACTGCCGATCTCTACCCGTCGATCAAATTGCTCGGCTCGATCAACCTGGGCGCGAGCAAGATCGGCGACCTCGGCAAGCCGCAATCGTTCGGTTTCTCGTTCGGCCCGCTGATCAGCTGGAACTTCCCGTTCAACGGCGCCGCACGCGCCCGCGTCCGCCAGGCCGAAGCGAGCGCGACCGGCAGCCTCGCCAAGTTCGACGGCGCCGTGCTCGCGGCGTTGCAGGAAACCGAGCAGGCGCTGGCCCGGCTCGGCGGCGCGATCCAGCGCGAGGAAGCCCTGAAGCGTGCCGTCGCCAAGAGCGACGATGCCGCGCGGCTGTCGCGCATCCGCTTCGATGCCGGTGCCGACAGCTTCCTGCAATTGCTCGACGCCGAGCGCGACCGCGCGTCGAACCGCGCGGCGCTGGCGCAGGCCTCGGCGGCGCGCGTCGATGCGCAGGTCAGCGTGTTCAAGGCACTCGGCGGCGGTTGGGAAGACGCCCCGCCGGTGGTCGAGAAGCCGGCGACCTAGGCCGGCAGCATTTCCTTCAACGGCACGGTCGCATCCGCCAGCAAGGCCGGATCGATCACTGCCCCCGTCTCGACCAATTTGCGCCCCTGGACATAATCCCTGGTCGCGTTGACGCAGTCGAGCGCGACCACCCTGCCCGCCTTCAGATGCACCACCGAGAAGCTCCGCGTCGCCGGATCGCCGCGCAGCACGGCCTGGTCGTAGCCGGTCGACAGCCCGATCGTCTGGAGCTTGAGGTCGTATTGGTTCGACCAGAACCACGGGGTGGCGGTGTACGACACGTCCTCGCCGAGGATCGCCTTGGCCGCGACGCTCGCCTGGTCGGTCGCGTTCTGGACCGATTCGAGCCGCACCTCGGCCCCGCCGGCAAAGCCGTTGGCGTGGAGCGCGCAATCGCCCACCGCATAGATATCGGGAAGGCTGGTGCGGCATTGCCCGTCGACGCGCACGCCGTTGCCGCCATCCGCCCCGGCCGCAAGCAATGGCTGGACCGCGGGAATGATGCCGATCCCGACCACGACGAGATCGGCAGGCACCAATTCGCCGCCGGCGAGCCGCACCCCGGTCACCTTGTCCTCACCTTCGATCGCCTCGACCAGGGCGCCGAGCCGGACGTCGACGCCGTGCGCGCGATGCTCGGCTTCGTAGAAGCGCGACAGATCGGGTCCCGCGACGCGCGCCATCACCCGGTCGAGCGCCTCGATCAGCGTCACCTGCTTGCCGAACTTGGCCAGCACCGCCGCCGCCTCAAGCCCGATGAAGCCGCCACCGATCACCACCGCGCGCGTCACGCCCGGCATTTCGGCGATCATGCGGTCGGCATCGGCCCGCGTGCGCACGGTGTGGACGCCGGTCAGGTGATGCCCGCCGCACGGCAGCAGCCGCGCCGCGCCGCCTGCCGCCCAGACCAGGCTGCCATAGCCGATGGTCGCATTGTCCTCGGTGGTCACCGCATGCGCCGCCGGATCGACCGACACGACGCGCCGCCCCCGCAGCATCGCGATCTCGCGCTCTTCCCAGAAGGCTGGCTGGCGGATCAGGATGCGGTCGAAGCCCTTGTCGCCAGCAAGATATTCCTTGCTGAGCGGCGGGCGTTCGTAGGGCAATTCGGGCTCGTCGCCGAGCACGGCGATCGTGCCTGCGAACTTCGCCTGGCGCAACGCGATCGCTGCCTGGGCGCCGCCATGGCCGGCGCCGACGATGAGGACATCGTAACGTTCCATGCTGGCCGCCCTAATCACGATTCCCGCCGCACGCCAGCGCGGCGGGATCGATCAGAATTTGGCGCCCAGTCGCATGCCGACCGTCTGCGGACGGATCGGCACGATATAGGGCCGCTGCCCGCAGCTGCCGCACGCCTGGAAGCGTGACAATTGCCCGCGCGCGTCGAACGCATTCTCGATGAACAATTCCATCGTGAAGGTCTTGAACTCGGCACCGACCGCGAAATCGGCCGAAGCGAAGGAAGGCAACCGCCCGAGCTTCGCCGCGGGATTGATGACGTTGCCGGTGAAGGTTTCGTACACCGCGGTGCGGATGTCGGTCGAGGCCGAGCCCTGATACGACACCACCGCCTGGCCATAGACCTTGGTACCGCTAGTGCCGACCGGCGTGGTGTAGCGCGCGGTGCCGTTGAGCTTGACCTGCGGCGTGATCGGCAGGCGCGTGCCCTTGGCAGCCGAGACCAGATTGCCCGGGCCCGAACAGGTATAGGTCGGGTCGTCGAACAGGCAGAGGTTCTTGGTCGTCTTGGCGTCGGTATAGGAGCCCGACGCGGTCAGGCTGAGCCCGCCCAGGGTCAGCGAGCTGTCGAACTCGGCGCCCCAGATGCGGGCATTGGGACCGTTGTGGATCTCGGTGAAGCTGTTCGCTCCGAGGAACGAGAATTGGAACTTGTCCCAATCCTGGCGATAGACCGCGGCGTTGAAGCGGAACTTGCCGCCCCACCAGGTCGTCTTCGCACCCAATTCGTAATTGGTCAGGAAGTCGGCCGAATAAGGCTGGACGTCGGCGCGGCGGTTGATGCCGCCCGGGCGGAAGCCGCGCGACACCGTGCCGTACATCAGCAGGCCGTTGCGCGGTTTCCAGCTGAGGTTGAAGCGATAGGTCACGCCCTGGCCCGATGCCTCGACCGGGATCACGCCCTGCCCGGTCGCATAGACGCCGAGATTGGTACAGGGCGCGCCGGCCACCGCGGGCGGGATCAGGGTCGTCGTGCCGCCGCTCGCCAGCGCATCGCGCAGGCGCTGGCCGCCGGTGGTGAAGCACTGGATGAAGCCGGTGCGCGAGCTGAACGCGGCGTTGGGCGGTGAGGCGGTATAGCCGCCGCCGGGATTACGCCCGAAGCCGAAGAAGCCGATCAGCGTATTGTCGTAGATGAACGCCCGGCCGCCCGCGGTGAAGGTCAGCTGCGGCGTGATGTCGTAGCTCATTTCGCCGAACATCGCGTAATCCTTGTCGACGCGATGCTGCTGGGTCAGCCAGAGCGTGCCCGGCCAGCCATTGACCGACAGCGCCGGGTCGAGCCCGGTGATCTGGTAGTCCTGGTGGATGAAGTTGCTCTGCCGCTGGTAGAAGGCTCCGGCAACGACGCGGAAGCGGTCGGTCGACGGGCTGGCGACGCGGAATTCCTGGCTGAACTTCTTGAAATAGTCGCTGCCGACGACGCGCTGGCGCGGGTCGATCGTGTTACCGTTGGCATTGAGATAGGCGAAATAATAAGCGAGCCCGCCGACCGACGAATAGAGGTTGTCATACGCTTCCGAATAGTCGGTATAGTCGCTCGACTGCAGGTCCTTGCGCTCGAGATAGGCGCCGGCATAGGTCAGGTCCCAATTGCCCAGCTTGCCTTCGATGGTCAGCCCCGCCTGCCAGAATTTGTCGCGGCGATATTCCGGGAAGAAATGCTGGACCTTGAGGTCGCCGACCTGCGGGTCGAAGCCGTACGAGCCGTGGCTGCGCGTATCCTGGTACATGAAGCTGGGCGTGATCGTCCAGTTGCTGTCCAGGTCGACCTTGAGCGCGGCGCGGCCACCCCAGATCTCGGTATCGTTATAATCCTTCTTCACGAATGGCGCGTTGTTGACGCTGATCCCGCCATCGGGACGGATCGTGTTGTTGGGATAGGTCGCGACCGCCGGCGGGCCGCCGCCGACCGCGGGCGAGATGAAATTGCGGGTGCCCGGCACGTTGTCGATATAGCCCGCGTCGCGCTGGTAATAGCCGACCACGCGGAACGCCGCGAAGGACGACAGCGGCACATTGAGCATGCCTTCGGCCTTGCCGCCCCAGCCGCCCTTGCTGACCTTGTTGCCCTCGAGGTCGATCCGGCCGGTGAATTTGGACGTGTCGGGCTTGTTGGTGATGATGCGGATCGTGCCCGCCTCGGACGAGGCGCCGTAGAGCGTGCCCTGCGGGCCCGACAGGCTCTCGATACGGGCGATGTCGTAGATGTGGACGTCGAGATTGCCGCCGATCGTCGTCACCGGCTGTTCGTCGAGATAGACGCCGACCGACGGCAGCGATCCCGAATGGTTGCCGTCGCCGCCCGAGGCGACGCCGCGCATATAGACGACGTTGGTGCCCGGCGTGCCGCCCAGCGCCTGGAACGAGACCGAGGGCAACGAGGTCACGTAGTCGGTGAAGTTCGAGATGTTGAGCTCGTCGAGCTTCTTGGTGCCCAGGGCCTGGACCGAGATCGGCACGTTCTGCAGGCTGTCGGCGCGCTTCAGCGCGGTGATGATGATGTCGCCATTGTCCGGCTGCTCCACCGGCGCGGCGGCCGGGGCCGTCGTGGCGGGTGCCGGGGTCTCCTGCGCAAAGGCCGGACAAGCGACGATGGCGGTGGACGCAAACAGAGCGGAAAGCGCGACGCGGCGCGGCAAGGGAGTCATTGCAGGGGGCCCCTTATTATTCGTTTATGTTGGCAGGGTGTTCGCAGGCGCAACAATCGTCAAGCGCGCTGTCATAGTCGCGCAATACAAAGCGGCGGAACGTTGCGTTTTTACAACGAAAGCGAGCCCGGCACCGCCGGATAGGCATGGAGCACCTCGCCCAAAGCGGCCTTGAGCGGGTCGAGCCATGGCTCGAACGGCTTCCATGCCTCGGTCCCCTCGCGGAAGATCGGCTGGCGGACCTGTTCCGAGCTGGCGGTGCGCACCGCGCGCTCGGTCTCGTGGAAGGCGAGGCAGGCGGGTTCGAAGGCGAGCCCGCAATGGTCGAGCAGCGCGCGCACCTCGCGCTCGGTATGGTCGACCATGTCCTCGTAGATCACGCGATGGACGCGGCCGGGCAGCACCGCGTCGACATGCGCCATCAGCCGGACATAGTCGCGATAGTAACGCCCCATGTCGGCAAGGTCGTAGCTGAACGCCTGGCCGCGCGCGAAATGCTGCTTGAAATTGGAGAAGCAGCAGCCGAGCGGGTGGCGCCGCGCGTCGATGATTTTGGCCCTGGGCAGGATCAGGTGGATGAACGGCACGTGCACCCAGTTGTTGGGCAGCTTGTCGATGAAAAAGGGCCGGTCGGTGCGCCGCTGGATCTGGGTGCGCTTGAGATATTCCTCGCCCAGCGCGTGCAATTCGTCGGCCGACAGCGTCGCAACGCTCTGCGGATAGGGCTGCTTGCGGCGCGCGAGGACGGGAATGTCGGGCAATTCGCTGGTGCCCTCGACCAGGCTGTGGCTCGCCAATATCTGCTCGACCAGGGTCGAGCCGGCGCGCGGCATGCCGAGGATGAAGATCGGGTCGGGCGCGTCGCTCCCCTGCCCGGCGCGCTCGGCGAAGAAGCCGCCGGTAAACAAGGCGATTTCCTGGTCGATGAAGCGTTCGGTCTCGTCGGCGTCATAGGGCGCGGTCTTCTTCCGCAGCCGGTTGCCTGCCTCGTAATGCGCAAAGGCCGGCTCGGCCTGCTTCCGGTCCTCGAAGGCCTTGCCCAGCGCGAAGTCGAGATGGAAGCGATCCTCGTCGGAGATGCCGGGCCGGTCGAGCGCCGCCTCCATCGCGGCGATATCGGCATGGTCGAACTTCACCGTCTTGAGGTTGGCGAGGCTCCACCAGGCCTCGCCGAGCGCCGGCATCAGCTCGATCGCGCGGCGATAGGCATCGACCCCGTCCTGCTGGCGGCCGACGGTCTTGAGCATATGGCCGTAGCTCATCCACAGGCGCGGCTGGTTGGGCGCGTCCTTCAGCACGCGATCGTAGAGCGCGATCGCGCCGTCGAAATCGCCGACCCGGCCGAACGCCGCGGCCTGGAGATTGGCATGACCGGGATTGTCGGGATCCTCTGCGACGACGCGGTTCAGTTCCTCGATCGCCTCGGCCGGCCGGTTCTGGCGATAGAGGACGAGCGCGAGATTGGCGCGCGCCGCGGTGAAGCCCGGCGACAGCTCGACCGCGCGGCGCAACAGGCCTTCCGAATCGCGATAGCGGCCGATCCGCCCGGCCAGCTCGGCCAGCATGCGGATCGCCGCGACGTCGAATGGATCGTCCTTGAGGTGCTGCTTGAGCAACGGCTCGGCGACATGCAGCGCGTTGGCGTTGAGCGCCATCGCCGCCTCGATCAGGCGCGGATGGTAACGGCTGGCGGGGAAGGACTGGTTCATCGACAGGACGCACAAAACATGGTGCGTTCGTCCGATCAAGCCGTAGAGTGCGCGGCGGGGAGGGCCGGCGATGATCGAGACCGTGAGCGAGACCGTGACCAACCGCCGGCCGTTCGGCTTCTGGACCGCGGCGGCGCTCGTCGTCGGGGGGATGATCGGGTCGGGCATCTTCACCCTGCCCGCGCAGCTCGCGAGCTATGGCTGGACCAGCGTCGCGGCCTGGATCGCGGCGATCGCCGGCGCTTTGGTCATCTCGCGCGTGCTGGTGCGGCTGGCCGAATTGTTTCCGCTCGAACCCGGCGTGGTCGCGATCTGCGCGCGCGAACTGGGGCCGTTCCTCGGCGCCCTGGTCGGGTGGAGCTATTGGGTCAGCGTCTGGGCGGCCAACGCGTATATCGCGATTACCGCGATCCGCTATCTCGGCATGTTCTGGCCGCCGCTCACCGCGACGCCGGGCGCCCTGGTCATCGCCTCGGTCGTGCTGATCTGGCTGATCACCCTGCTCAATCTGCGCGGCGCCAAGACCGCGGGCCGGTTCCAGGTCGTCACCACGATCCTCAAGCTGATGCCGCTGGTCGCGGTGGTCGTGCTGATCGCCGGCTTCGCGCTGGCCGGCGGCGGGCAGTTCACCGCCAGCCCGCACGCGCCGTTCGCCTGGGGCGGGATCACCGCGGCGATCCCGCCGGTGTTCTTCGCGCTGGTCGGGTTCGAGACCGCGAGCGTCGCCGCCGAGCGCGTCCGCGATCCGGCGAAGAACGTGCGGCGCGCGACCTATGCCGGGCTGACCATGACCGGGCTGCTCTACATCGTCATCTGCACCGGCATCATCATGGCGATGCCGCAAGCGACCATCGCCGCCGCGCAGGCGCCGATCGCCTTGTTCGTCGAGACTTTCTGGGGTCATTGGGCCGGGCTCGCGATGGCAGGCTTCACCGCGATCGCGGCGATCGGGGCGCTCAACGGCTGGGTGCTGATCCAGGGCGAAGTGCCGCTCGGCATGGCGCGCGCCGGGATGCTGCCGGCCTGGTTCGGCCGCACCGACAAGCGCGACGTGCCGGTCGGCGTGTTGCTCGTTTCCAGCCTGTGCGCGAGCGTGCTGATCCTCAGCAACATCTCGACCTCGGCCGCGATATTCTACGATTTCATGCTGCGGCTGACCGCGGCGGCGAATCTGTGGCTGTACATTGGCGCGTGCTTCGCCGCGCTGAAGCGCCGCACGGCGATCCCGGCGGCATTGGTCGGCGCGGCCTTCAGCCTGTGGGCGATCTGGGGATCGGGCTGGCAGGCGGCGGGATTGAGCATCGCGCTGATGCTGACCGCGATCCCGCTTTATCTGCTCCGGCCCAAAGCGGGAGCGGCGCCGGTCGTCGCCTGATTCCGCCTAAGCAAGGCCACCTTCGTCACCCCGGATTTAATCCGGGGTCCCGCGTCTGCCTCCACCGCTCAAAGAAGCGGGACCCCGGCTCGAGGCCGGGATGACGGGTCTTTCTGAGAGGGAAGTTCCTAGCCGAACAGCCGCCCCAGCACGCTGCGATCCTTGAGGATTTCGTGCGCGGCATTGTGCCCCGGCGCGCCGGTGACGCCGCCGCCAGGATGCGTGCCGGCGCCGCACATATAGAGCCCCTTGATCGGCGAGCGGTAATCGCCATGCCCGAGCAACGGCCGCGCCGCCCAGAGTTGGTCGAGCGACATGTGCCCGTGCATGATGTCGCCGCCGATCAGCCCGAACTTGCGCTCGAGGTCGAGCGGCGAGTGGATCTGACGCGCGATGATCGACGCCTTGAAGTTGGGCGCATGGTCGTTGACCGTCTCGATGATCAGGTCGGCCGCCGCCTCGCGCTCGTCGTCCCATGAGCGTCCATTGGGAAGTACTGGCGCAAACTGCTGGCAGAACAGCGAGGCGATGTGCATGCCCGGCGGGGCCAGGCTGTCGTCGACCGAGGTCGGCAGCTTCATCTCGACGATCGGCTTCTTCGACCAGCCGAACGCCTTCGCGTCGACGAACGCCTGGTCCATGTAGTCGAGCGTCGGCGAGATGATGATCCCGCACGTGTGGTGCTCGGCCTTTTCCTTGCCCGGCAGCACGGTGAAATCGGGCAATTCGCTGAGCGCGACGTTCATCCGGAAGGTGCCCGATCCGGCCTTGTAGCGATCCATGCGGTGCGCGAATTCGGGCGGCAGGTCGCTGCGATCGACCAATTGGCGGAACAGCAGGGCCGGGCCGGCATTGGAGGCGACGATCGATGCCGCGATCTCCTCGCCGCTTTCGAGCACGACACCGGCGACCTTGCCTCCGTCGACCAGCACCTTCTTGACCGGCGCATCCAGGCTGATCTCGACCCCGGCCTCCTCGGCGGCCTCGGCCATGTATCTGGTGATCGCGCCCATCCCGCCGACCGAATGGCCCCACATGCCCTTCTTGCCGTTGATCTCCCCGAACACGTGGTGGAGGAGGACATAGGCCGAGCCCGGCGTGTCGACGCTGGCATAATTACCGACCACCGCGTCGAACCCGAACGCGGCCTTGATATATTCGTTCTCGTACCAGCCATCGAGGAAGTCGCGCGCCGACTTGACGAACAGGTCCATCACGTCGCGCTGCGCCTCGATCGGCATGCCGGCGAGCTTCTTGCCCTGCACCGCCGCAGCCAGCAGCGCCTTGAGGCCGCCGCCGGCATTGGGCGGGGTGCGCAGCGACAGGTCGCGCAGCACGTCGGCGACACGTTCGAGCGCTTCCTCATATCTGGGGAAGGTATCGGCGTCCTTCTGACTGTAGCGCGCGAATTCGGCACGCGTGCGGTCCTCGCCGCCGCCGAGCTTGAGATAGCCATGCTCGTTGGGGAAGAAATTGCTGATCGTCCGCTCGATGATCCGCCAGCCGCGCTCGTGCAGCTTCATGTCCCTGATCACCTTGGGACGCAGCAGGCTGACCGTGTAGCTTGCGGTCGAATTGCGGAAGCCGGGATGGAATTCCTCGGTCACCGCGGCGCCGCCGACGATCCCGCGGCGTTCGAGCACGCGGACCTTGAGCCCGGCGCGCGCGAGATAGAAAGCGCAGACCAGGCCGTTATGCCCACCGCCGATGATCAGAGCGTCGTATTTCTTGGTCAACTAAAAGCCCTCACCCTTTGGGAGCGGATTGGGTGAGGGCAGTAACTGCCGCTGAACCCCGCCCTCACCCTTCCGCCGGCTGCGCCGGCTCCCTCCCTCTCCCAGGGGGAGAGGGACTAATCCATCGCCCGCGGCCGCCGCGACCATCCCGGCGCTGGCGCGCGGTGCTGGCGTGCCTCGGGGATGATGCTGCGGATCTTCTTCGCGAAACTCCTCAGGCACACTTCGCTCGTGCCGATCGGGCCGGCGGCGTAGCTCCGGCTCGCCATGCCTTGCTGGACGCGCTCGATCAGCCAGGTGTCCTCGGCATTGACCACGCGGTTGATCCGCCAGTTCGCATAGCGGACCAGCTTCATTTCCCGGCTGTCGTCGGGCAAGGCGAACGCCATCTCGCGCAGCACGCTCGTCGTCGGCGACAGCGGCAGCCATTGCATGAAGTCGACCTGGTCGGCGTAGACGTCGAACGCCATGTTGGGCCACAGCTTGTAATAGAGCCACAGCCGCTGGTTGACCTCGGGCAGGTGCGCGACGTTGGGCAAATGCTTCTGGTAGAAGCGTTCCCATGGATTGTCGGAGACGCGGTCGACGATATAGCCCGACATCTTGTCGACCCAGGGCTGCGCCTCGATCGCATAGCTCTTGCCGAACAGCCGCGTCAGCCCGTCATGCGCGACCGGGATGTGGAGATTGTCCGAATAATTGTCGCCGACATTCTTCCAGTTGACGTTGCGCTCGCGCCGCCGGAGCGGGCTGATGCAGCGCATCTCCTCCAGGCGGTAGGGCGAGATCTCGGCATCGTAGGGCGCCATCATCGCCGCGACCGATGGCCCGCCGTCATCCTCCAGCCGGACGAACACGAAGCCGCGCCAGATCTCGACATCGACGGACGCGAGCGGATTGTCCTCGAGCCGGAGCGCGGGATAGTCGCTTTTCATCGGCACGCCCGACAGCCGCCCGTCGGTCTCATAGACCCAGGCGTGATAAGGGCAGACCAGCTTCCTGGCGCAGCCCGCCGGCCCTTCGACCAGCCGCATCGCGCGGTGGCGGCAGACATTGGTGAAGGCGCGGACCTGGCCGTCCTGCCCGCGGATCGCGACCACGCTTTCGCCGAGATAATCGATCGTGTGGAACGCGCCCGGCACCGCAATGTCGCTTTCGTGGCAGACGATCTGCCAGGACGGCCGCAGCACGCGCGCGCATTCGACCTCGAAATATTCGGGGTCGGTATAGAGCCAGCCGGGCAGGCTCCAGTCGGCGTCGGGATCGTGCTCCGCAATGTCGGCGTAACGATGCGCCATGGCGACTCCAGCTTGCTTGTTGTACGATCGTATAATAAGAAAACCTCTGCTACAACCCCTCCGTTCGTGTCGAGCGGAAAGGAGTGCGAGTGCCGAAACCCGCTTTCTCCCGCGCCGAGCCCGATGCCCGCCGCCAGTCGCTGATCGAGGCGACCGCGCGCGTGCTGGCGCGCGACGGCGCGACCGGCGCATCGGTGCGGCCGATCGCGCTCGAGGCGGGAGTCTCGCCGGGGCTGATCAATCATTATTTCGCCGGGATCGAGGCGCTGATCGCGGCGGCCTATTCGATGGTCGGCGAGCAGGTGAGCAATGCCCTCGCCGCCGCGGTCGCCTCAGCCGGCCGCGATCCCCGCGCGCGGCTGACTGCCTATGTCACGGCGAGCTTCGCGCCGCCGATCGCCGACCGCGCCCTGCTCGCGACCTGGGTCGCCTTCTGGAGCCTGACGGCCAAGCCGCTGATCGCCGAACGCCACGATGCGATTTACGCGCGCTATCGCGACGACCTCGAGGCCCTGCTCGCCGAGAACCATATCGCCCCCGTCGACCGCCGCCTGGCGGCGATCGCCATCACGGCCCTGGTCGACGGCCTCTGGCTCGAACTCTGCCTGTCGCCCGACAGCTTCACCGCCGACGAGGCGCGCGGCCTCGCCGAACGGCAGCTCGCGACCTATTTCGACAGATCGGCGAACAGCGACAGGTAATAGATAATCCCCGGCGCGATGTTGCTGACCGGGCTGCGCTCGTTGAGGCCGTGGCTGAACTCGTCCGATTCCTTGATCAGCGACGGGCTCGCCCCGTAGCAGGGCGTATTGTGGTACCGGAACCACTGGCAGTCGCTCGCGCCCGATGCCTGGGTCGGGATGATCGGGATGCCGGGATAGACGCCGCGGATGGCCTTGGTCGCCGCCGCGATGAAATCGGTCCGCATCGGCGACGCGTCATTGGCGACCGAGCCGATCGTCACGTCCTTCCAGCTGATCGCTGGATCGCCCGCGACCTTGGCCAGCTCGGCCATGATGTCGGCGGGCTTGTGCCCGGGGAAGATGCGGCAATTGACGTTGGCGGTGACCTTTTGCGGCAGCGCGTTGAGCCCGTGCCCGCCCGCGACCATGGTCGGCACGCACGTCGTCGCGATCCGTCCTACCGTGCTGGGATTGGCGCGCAGCACCTTCAATGCCGCCTCGTCCGCAGGATTGGCGACGAACGCCTTGAGCGCGGCGCCGACGTCAGGCTCCTCGAATGGCGCGGCGGCGAGCAGGGAGGCGCGCGTCAGATCGCTCATCTCCGGTTGAAAATTGTACGCGCCGATCTTCTCCAGCGCTTTCGACATCTGGACGATCGCATTGACCGGGCGCGGCGCCGAGGAATGGCCGCCCGGATTGGTCACGGTCATTTCGAAATCGGCATAGGTCTTTTCGGCGCCTTGCCAGGTCCAGTAGGTCGGCTTGCCGGTCTTCTCGTCGAGCGTGCCGCCGGCGCCGTCGATGTTGAGGACGAGGTCCGCATCCTTCAGTTTCTCGGCGATGATCTCCGACGTCTTCATCGTCGTTTCCTCGTCGCCCGAGAATTGGATGATGATCGTGCGCTTGGGCTTGTAGCCCGAGCGGCGCAATTCGTTGAGCGCGGCGATCGCGATCGTGCCGTCGAGCTTCATGTCGCTCGCGCCGCGGCCGAACAGGAAGCCGTTCTCGACCACCGGGATGAACGGGTCGCGCTGCCAGTCGGACGGCTTGGCCTCGACCACGTCCATATGGCCCGAAATGACCAATGGCTTGAGCTTGGGATCGCTGCCCGGCCAGGTGGCGATCAGATAGGCCGTATCGTCGACGCGCGTGATCTCGATCCGGTCGGCGTCGAACCCGCCTTTGACCAACGCGTCCTTGTAGAGCGCGGCGACTTCGGGCGTCTGGTTGCCCGGACCGATCACCGAGCGCAGCGAAATTGCCTTCTTGGCGAGATCGAGCGCCTCGGCCTCGGCTTGCGGATGTCCGGTGACCTTGGGCGCGGCCGCGCCTGCCGTCGCCACCATGAATGCCGCCATCGCAGCCAGCCCGAGCTTCTTCATCCGCAACCCCTTTTCCTTGGCCCTTCATCATTGGCCCTGATCGTCCCGCCGCTATGTCGATCATCGCGCGGCGCGGAGCAAGCGCCTTGAATGGCGGAATAAAAAGCATCCGATTCGGTGGAATCACGCATAAACCGTACAAACTGAAGGCAAATTCAGCATTTCGTTAACGAACCTAGGGCAGGGTCGGAAACCGGTGGACCATGCCTCGGGGGAGGCACGGCCGCCGGGAACGGGTAGCGTACGCATTGGGCCAGGGCCGGCCACCGTGCGAGCGGTGACGGCTGTCGACGGGAAGAGACAGGTTGGACGGGCGAATGTTCGAAACGCGCGAGGACGCAGCGGGGAGCAGCCCGCTCCCGTCGGTGTCGTCCGACGCGAGCGAGCGGCGCCACGGCGATCGTCACATCGCGGTGATGCGCGTCGCCAAGCTGCTGACGCGCTATGGCGAGGAATTGTGCCTCGTCCGCAACATCTCCGAAGGCGGGCTGATGGCCAATGTCTGGTCGGACCTCGCGGTCGGCGACCCGCTCACCGCCGAATTCAAATCGGGCCATTGCGCCGCGGGCAAGGTCGTGTGGCGCAAGGAAAACCGCATCGGCGTCCAGTTCGACGAGGTTGTCGACGTGACGGCGATGCTGGGCGGCGACGAGGACCCCGCCCCCGGCTTCCATCCGCGCGCACCGCGGGTCAACATCGCCGGACGCTGCCGCCTGCGCTGCGGCGCGCGTTATTACGCGGTCGATCTTTCCGATATTTCGCAGGGCGGCGCCAAGCTGGTTTCCGACGACGAAAGCCTGCTCGACCGGATCGAGGGCGCCGTCGTGCTCACCATTCCCGGGCTCGAACCGATCCCCGGCACCGGCCGCTGGCATGGCGAGGACCGCGCCGGGATCAAGTTCAACACGCCGCTGCCGCTGGAGACGCTGGCGCGCTGGATCGCCGCGAACCGCGGGTCCTGCTGAGGACTTCCACGGCCTAACATTACTCCGTCATCCCGGCCTTGTGCCGGGATCCGCCGGTAGGCAGGCGCGAAGGCTGGAGGCTCAAAGGACTAGGCTGGAGGCGCGGCGGATCCCGGCACGAGGCCGGGATGACGGCTGGGGTTTAGGCCGACCTGACGGCGACTAAGGCGAGGGATCCGGCTTGAACCCGATCTTGTCCAGGGCTGGCTGAATCTCCGGATTGGCCATGAACAATTTCCAGATCAGCCCGCTGCGGTAATTCTCGATCATCACCACGGTCTGCGCCTGGTCGAGCGCCATATAGGCCTCGTCATAGAAACCCTGGCTCTCGTTGAACGTGTCGGAAAAACCATAGGTGCCGTAGATGCGCGGCCCGAGGTCGCGGTAGTAATGCCTGAGCGCCTTCAGCGATTCCTGCGGCGTATACGGCATCGAGCCGAGCGCAGCATGGACCGTGATCGTGCCATTGTCGTCGCGCGGCTGGGCACGCCCGCCGCCGGTATTGACCCCGGCCGACTGGCCCCAGGTGTCGGCACCATAGCCCGTCCATTTGCGCGGATTCTCGATCGCATAGGCCTGGCTGATCAACGCGATGTTGCGGTTGTTGTTGAAGTAATTGGCATAGGCATCGCGCTTGCCGCGCGGATCGAAGCCCAGGAACGAGAATTGGGTGAAGAACAGCTCGGCGCCATTCCCCTCGCCCACTTCGAGCTTGTAGCCGTAATAGCTGTGCCCGTTGACGAAATGGTCGCCATCGGTCGTCCGGCTCCAGCCCTGGCGGTATTTGACCGCCAGGGGTGATGTCCCGGCCCAGCCGGTGTGCCACAGGCTCGCGGGCACGGGATGCGTCGGCGAGGCGATGCCGAGGATGTAGGCGATCGCCGATTCGTTCCAGCCGATCAGCGGGTGGTTGATGTGGAAGCCGTAGTCGGGCGACCAATGCCAATAGAGGAAATCGCTGTCGGGGCGCTGGCGGTACCAGTCCCACTCGATTCCTTTCCACAAGCCGGTGATGGTGTCGCGGATCTCGCGCTCGCCGGCATTGTTCCTGGTGAAATATTGCCGCGCCGCCAGCAGCCCCTGCATCATGAACGCGGTCTCGATCAAATCGCCGCCATCGTCATATTTGCCGAATACGGGCATCACCTTGCCGGTATTGCCGTTGAGGAAATGCGGCCACACGCCGTGGAAGCGATCGGCCGATTTCAGGAAGCGCACGATCCTGAGCATCCGATCGACGCCCTGGTCGCGCGTCACGAAGCCGCGATCGATCCCCGTCACCAGTGCCATCACGCCGAAGCCGGAACCGCCCATCGCGACCTGGTCGGGATTGCCCGGCGTGATCTCCAGCCCGAGGCCAGCCTTGGGATGCGCGCCGTCCCAATAATAACGGAATTGCGCTTCCTGGATCATCGTCATCAGCGCGTCGTCGGACATGAGGTGCGTCTGCGCCGCGACCGTGGGCGTCACCGGGCTTTCATTCCCCGCCGCATCGACCGCGGTGACGCGGTAGCTCGCCTTGACCCCGATCGGCCCGACGAAATCCTGGTAGCGGTTCCAGCCGACGCGCTGGCTCGCCACCCATTCGAACGGCTTGCCGCCGGTCGAACGATAGATGCGGTAGCTTTCGGTGTCGGCCGACGGGCTCGCGGTCCAGGCGAGTTCGACATGGCGTTCGAACCCGCGCGCGACGAGATTGGCCGGCGCGACCGGGGCGGCGGTGTCGGCAACCGTCGCGTCCTCGACCCGGATATCGTCAATCACGATGCTGTGGGGGCGCCCGTCGTCGAGTCCCTGGACCAGGGTCAGCCGCGCCAGCTTGCTCGGATCGAGCTTCGCGTCGCTGGTATTCTCGGTCGCGCCCTTGAACGCGGCGAAGGGCAGGACGACTTTTGTCCATTGCCTGGCCCGGATCGTGCCGATCGTCTCGGTCAGGTCGATCGCCGGATTGCCCATGCCGTTGAGGTCGCCGAGCAGGATGCGTGGCGCATTGGCCGCGTCGATATCGCTGTCGGCATAAACCCAGAAGGTCAGCGCATTGCCCTTGAAGTCGGTCTGCGTGCCCCAGATTCGCGCGGTCTCGATCGACGCCCACCAGCTGCCACCCTGTTTCGACGTCCAGCTCAGCCGCAGCGCATTGGGTGGCGAATGAACCGTCTTGGTCTCGATCGGTAGCTTGCCGTTGACCAGATCGACCCTGCTCGGCGCCACCGCCTCGCCGGCCGAATAGAGGTACCATCCGACCCCGCGCGTATTGTCGAACACGACATGGCTCTCATAGACCGATCCGGCGACAGCGCTGCCGGCGATCGACAGGGCGGCAATGCCGGCTAGCAGGCGAGGGACGTGCATGATTATCCTCTGCGACCCTTGATGAAGATGTTGGTGGTGAGACGGCCGATGCGCGGATCGGTGCTGAAAACCATGTCGGCCGGGATGATTCCCGAATGGAGCATCGCGCCGCGATAGATGGCGAGCCGGTCGCGCAGCCCTTCGACCTGGCCGATCTGCTCGTAATGCGGGTTGGAGCCGTGGATATAGCCGGCCAGCTCGGTGCTGGCCTGGCGCGCCGTCGCGACGAACCGGTCGACATTGGACTCGTCGACCAGCTCGATCCCGGTCGCGCGCTGACGGAAGAAAGCGGTGCCCGGCGTGTCGCTGAGATAATGGAGCACCGCGATATAGTCGGGATCGGTCGAGTCGAAATGCGGCGAGCGCTGCGCGGGCCCCAATGCGGCCGGCGGCGTCGTCACCATCGAAAAGCTCGCCTCGATCAGGTCGAAGCGGTCGACGTCGAACCCGCCGCCGATGAACGGGGCGGCCGCCTCGAGCAGCCGCTCGACATAGCCATAGACCGGCTCGGCCGGACGGATCGGCCGGCGCAGTCCCGGATAATAGGTCCCGACCTGCGCCGGAAACGGTGCCATCGCCGCTGCCTGGCCGATGATGGCGTCCACATTGCCGGTGACGTCGTCGACCACGACCACCGGGCTGTGCCTTTCACCGATCCGGCGCAGTTCCGGCTTCACGGCTGGATCGCGACGCGCGCTCCCCTGGGCAGATCGGGCAGCGAAAACCGCAGCGCGCCGCCCTCGACCCGCGCGGCGATCGCCTTGGTGCCGAGCGTCACCTTGGGGATCGCGCCTTTCCAGCCATGGATCACCACGTCGAACCCGGTCCACCACGGCTTGTAGCCGCCCTGTCGCGGATCGAAGGTCAGCGACCCCGCATCGCACTTGATCGCCTGGCGCAGGAAGGCCCCGCGCTGATAGCCGAAGCTCACCCCGTCATCGAGATAGAGCGATCCCGCGCAATCATTGCCCGGATAGATGTTCAGCTCCATCGCGCCCCTGGGCGTCTCGCCGGTCGACTGGACGAGCGGCTGTTTCGGGATAATCGCACCGGGGCGGACGAACACGCGCAGGCGGTCGAGCTGCGGCGTCTCCCTGACCGTCTGCCCCTCGATCCGGTCGCCGGTCCAGTAATCGTACCAGCCGACGCCCGGCAGCATGATGTCGTACGCCGCCTGGCTTTCCCAGGTCGCGGGCGGCGCCACCAGCAAGTCGCGGCCAAGCAGGAACTGGTCCTCGGTCCCGCCGACCCGGTCGCCGGCCTTCACCACCGCCGGGTATTCGAGCATTACCGGACGCATCAGCGGCAGGCCGGTGCGGCTGTTCTCCTCGGCGAGGCCGTAGATATACGGCATCAGCCGGTAGCGTTCCTCGATATAGCGCCGCCGGATCGCTTCCTGCTGCGGCCCGTGGACCCACACTTCCTGCTCGGGTTTCCCCTTCTGGTAATGGTCGCGCATGATCGGGTTGAACGCACCGATCTCGATCCAGCGGGTGAGCAGTTCGGGCGAGGGCGCATTGCCCGCGAAGCCGCCGATATCGGCGCCGGCATAGGAGAAGCCCGAGAGACCAAGGCTGACCAATTGCGTGGTCGAGAGCGACAGATGCGCCCAGCTCGACGTGTTGTCGCCGGTCCAGGTCGCCGAGCAACGCTGGCCGCCGGCATAGGACGCGCGGGTCATCACGAACGGCCGGCGGTCGGGCGCGAGCTTCTTCACGCCTTCATAGGTCGCGCATGAATTGAGCATGCCGGTGATGTTGTGCGTTTCCGCCTGGGTCGTCCTGCGCGTGGCGAAGCCCGGCGAGTCGATCGTGTTGACCACGTCGATCGGCATCGTCTTGGTCGGCGAATTGAACACCGCCGGCTCGTTCATGTCGTTCCAGAACCCGGCCACGCCCATGCCGACGAACCCGGCATAATTCTTCCCCCACCAGTCGCGCGTCTTGGCCTGGGTGAAGTCGGGGAACACCGCCGGGCCCGGCCAGACGGGTCCGACGAACGGCGTGCCGTCGGGGTTCTTCATGAACACGTCCGCCGCCATGCCGCTGTCGTAGGGCGCGTAGTTCTGGTTGGGCAGGTTGGCGATGTGGAGGTCGGTGATCACCACCAGCTTCATTTTCATCGCGTCGAGCTTCGAGACCAGCCCGGGCAAGTCCGGATAGGCCTTCTTGTCGACGGTGAACGGCCGGTTGCGATCCTGATAGTCGATGTCGAGCCACAGGACGTCGGCCGGGATCCGGTCGTTGCGCAGGCGGTCGGCGATGCCCTGCGCCTCGGTCTGGGTCATGTAGCTCCAGCGCGATTGCTGGAAGCCCAATGCCCATAGGGGGGTCAGCGGCGCCGGCCCGGTCAGATACGCATAGTCCTGGACGATGTCCTTCGGCACCGCACCGGTCATCACGTAATAATCGACCCCGCCACCCTCGGCACCGAACGAGAAAGCGGCGCGCTCGGACTTGCCGAGGTCCATGAAGCCGCGCCACGTGTTGTCCACGAACAGGCCATAAGTGCCGCCGGCCTCGTTCAGGCCGATCACGAACGGGATCGACTTGTAGATCGGGTCGGTCGCCGGCGAGTAGCCGAACTGGTCGGTGTTCCAGAAGGTATAGGCCCCGCCGCGCCGGTCGAGCGGGCCGGTCTTGTCGCCCAGCCCGAAGAAATGCTCGTCATTGGGCATCGCCTTGCGGACACGGAAACCGCCATTGTCGAAGCGGATCGGGGTGCCGGCGGCGTCGGCCAGGATCGTCTTGCCGGCGAGATCGGTGATGGTGATCGCCAGCGTCTTTTCGTCGACCCGGACGATCAGCTGCGACGTGCGCAATTCGGTCGTGCCGCCCGTGTCGCTGATCTCGAGCGGGACGCGGGTGGCGCGTGCCTGGGGCAGCACCGCCCAGCTGGCATCCTCGGGCAGCGCGCCCTCGCCCGCGCGGACGCGGATGATGTCGGCACGCGGCGCGCTGATCTCGATCTTCACGCCATTGGCCGAGCCGGTCCAGCGATCGACCGGCCTGGCCGCCGCGATGCCGGGCAAGGCGAACGCGGCAGTGGCGAGCAGCAACCCAGTCAGACGCATCCTATGCTCCAGCCTTGAGGACGAACGTCGCGGCCGAGCCGGCGCTCGCATTGGGCGCAATCCATACATCGAACGCGCCCGGCTCGGCATAGCTCTTCTTGTCCGGATGGACGAAACCGAGATCGGCGCGGCTAAGCGTGAAGCTCACCGTCGCCGACTGGCCCGGCTGGAGGTCGAGATGCTTCATGCCCTTCAGCGCGCGAACCGGCTGGGTCAGGCTGGCGACCTTGTCGTTGATATAGAGCTGGGCGACCTCGTGCATCGCCCGGGTGCCGGTATTGGTGACGGTCGCGGTGACCGTGACCGATCCCGCCCAGGCCAGGGTCGCGGCACTGACATTGGTCGCCGAATAGGTTGCCGTCGAATAGGTCAGGCCGTGGCCGAACGGATAAAGCGGATCGTTGGTCACTTCGCGATAGCGCGCCTTGTAATTCTTGTCCTCGGTCAGCTGCGGGCGCCCGGTGCGGCGGTGGTTGTAGTAGAACGGCTCCTGGCCCGATGCCTGGGGGAAGCTGACCGGCAGGCGGCCCTGCGGCGCGTAATCGCCGAACACCACATCGGCGATCGAATTGCCCGTTTCCGAGCCGAGGAACCAGGTCGCCATGATCGCCGGTGCGTTCTTCACCGCGCCGGTCAGCGCCAGCGCACGGCCGTGGCGGAGCAGCACCACGATCGGCTTGCCGGTCGCCGCGACCGCTTCGGCCAGGGCAAGCTGCGGCGCGGGGATGCCGATATCGACGCGCGCCTGCGCCTCGCCCGACATGCTCGCGCTTTCTCCGAGCAGCAGAACGACCACATCGGCATCCTTCGCCAGGCGCACTGCCTTGTCGATCTCGCCGTCGATCGGCGCCTCGTAGTCCGAGCCGCGGGTGACGCTGAGCCTGGCCTTGTCACCCAAGGCTGCGCGGAAGCCTTCCTCGACCGTCACGCAGCTCTCGTAATCGGGGAAATTGGCCCAGGGTCCGGGATAGTCGCCCTTCTGGCTCACCGCCGGTCCGATCAGCGCGATCCTGCCCTGCTTCTTGAGCGGCAACAGGCCGCCCTCGTTCCTGAGCAGCACCATCGACTTGCGCCCCGCCTCGCGCGCCAGCGCGACCGCGCTGGGCAAGCGGATGTCGCGCGCCTCGCGCGCCGGGTCGAGCGAGCGATAGGGATTGTCGAACAGCCCGATCGCCTTCTTGACGTAGAGCACGCGGCGGACGGCGGTATCGACCACCGACATCGGGATCCTGCCGGCCTTCACGAGGTCGGGGAGATGCTTCCAGTAAAGGCCCGACTGCATCGAGATGTCGCATCCCGCGGTCAGCGCCTTGACCACCGCGTCGGGACCATCGGCGGCATAGCCGTGCAGGATCAGCTCTTCCTCCGACGTATAGTCGCTGACGACGAGCCCCTTGAAGCCCCATTCGCCGCGCAGGATGTCGGTCAGGAGGTAGTGGTTGCCGGTCGACGGCACCCCGGCAATGTCGTTGAAGCTCGACATGGTGGTGATCGCCCCCGCGTCGAACGCCGCCTTGAACCCCGGCAGATGGACTTCGCGCAACGTCGTGTCGGGGATGTCGGCGGTGTTATATTCCATCCCGCCCTGCACCGCGCCATAGGCGGCGAAATGCTTGGGGCAGGCGATCATCGAATCGTCGCGGCGAATGTCGGGACCCTGGAAGCCGCGAACCCGGGCGCGGGCGAACTGGACGCCGAGCCAGGTATCCTCGCCCGATCCCTCGACGACGCGGCCCCAGCGCTGGTCGCGCGCGACGTCGACCATCGGCGCGAAGGTCCATTGGATGCCCTTGGCCGACGCCTCGACCGCCGATGCGCGCGCGGTACGCTCGGCAAGCCCCGGATCGAAACTCGCCGCTTCGCCCAGCGGCACCGGGAACGAGGTCTTCATGCCGTGGATCACGTCGCCGGCGAAGATCAGCGGAATCCTGCTCGGGCTTTCCTCGATCGCGACCTTCTGCAGCTCGCGGCCAAGCGTCGTGCCGATGCCGTTGAACAGCCCGACGATCTCGCCGCGGCGGATCCGCGCCTTGAGCTCGTCTATCCCCTGCTTGGCGAGGCCGGGATTGAGCACCGGCCCCTCGGTCCGCGCCGCCAGCGGGTCCGAATAGATCGACAGCTGCCCGGCCTTGTCCTGGATGCTCATCCTGGCGATCAGCCGCTCGATGAACGGATCGGTCGCCGGGATCGCCTTGGCCAGCGCCGGCAGCGCGGCGGAGGTGACGGCGACCGCGGAGGCGCCCTTGAGGAGATCGCGGCGGTTCAATGGGCGGCTGCGGTGAACGTTCACTTTCAAGTCACTCCCGGTGGCGTGGCTCCCGCTTCTCTAGCGGGCAAAAAAGGGGGAGGCAGCCGCGAACGACTCCCTCCCCTCGATGATCCGCGGGAGCCCCCCGGCCCCGCGGGCGATCAGAACTTGTACTTGATACCGGCCTGGAACTGCCGCCCATCGTTGCCGACCTGGCCGTTCTCGGTCAGCGACGGCGTGGCGCCGCTGCCCGCGCCCCAGGTCGAATAGGTGCGGTTGAGCCAGTTGAAGGCATTGAACACTTCGAAATCGAGCGTCAGCTCATCGCCCGAGCCCGGCATCTTGATGACCTTGGCGATGCGCAGGTCGAGGCGTTTGTAGGCGATGAACGGCTTCGGATAATAAACGCCACCGAAATTGCCCTGGCAGCAGGCGGCGTCGGGAACACTCGCCGGGAACACGATGTGGCCGAAGGACGGGCCCGATTCGAGGTCCAGCGTGCCCGACAGGATGAACCCGGCCGGCGCGCGCCACGAACCGGTGGTGATGAACTTCCACTTCGGCACGCCATTGACGTAATTCCAGCCGAACGCGTTCTGCGAGGTCGCGTTGAACACTTCGTCGCCGTTCAGTTCCATCGCGTCGTTGCTGCGCGCCGACTGGATGGTGACCGAGGTCTGGAAGCCCCATTTGCTCTTGTTGGTGAACGGCTTTTCGAGCGTCAGGTAGATCGCGTTGTAATCCGCGGTGCCATTCGACTGCCCGATGTTCAGCTTGCCGCTGAACCCGGGAAGCTGGGCATTCTGCGCGGCGCAGATCGCGGTCGACACCGCGGTGCCGTTCTGGTTGGTCAGGCCGCCCGGGCTGTTGTCCTGGATCCAGTTGTTGCCGCCATTGGTGCAGCCGGTGACGTTGCCGTTATTGTCACGCGTCACGAACCGCGAATACCAGCCATTCTCGAAATAATTGGCGCGCACGAACTGGAAATTGTTGTGCGAGCGGATGTGCGAGAAGGTCAGCGAGGCCTGGATCGACCCGAACCGCTTGCGGACGCCGAAGTCGATCTGGTCGGAGAACGGCATCGGGGTCTTGTTGTTGAGCACCCAGACGTTGCCGCCGGTCAGGTTGGCGGTCGCGGTCGAGACCAGGTTGCGCAGATTGGCAACGTCGCGATAGCTGTTGTTCCACTGGATGCAGTTCGCGGTGCCCTGGCCGCTGCCATTGCCCTTGGTCGGACCGCCATTGGGGCAGAAATTGACCGTCGGAATCTTGTTCGAATTGGTCAGCGTCTCGATCACGCCCTCGATGAACAGGCTGCGGTCGAAATAGCGGCCGATGCCGCCGAAGATGATCAGGTCGCGGTCGCCCTTGACGTCGTAGGAGAAGCCGATGCGCGGCTGGATCTGCCCCCAGTCGGCCTTGCGGTTGCTGCCGGTCGAGATGTAATCCTCGGGATTGATCCCCGCGGCCTTCCAGCCCTGGTAATTGCGCAGCGCCGTCGCGATCGCGGCCGGCGTCACATATTTGTTGTTGAGCGAGTTGGTCTCGAAATCCCAACGGATACCGACGTTGACCGTCCAATGCTGGTGGGGGCGCCATTCGTCCTGGACGTACCCGCCGATCAGCGTGTCCTTGCCGGCCAAAGTCGGGGTCGGCTGGACGTTGATCCGCGCACCATAAGGCTGGAGCCCGGACAGATCGGAACTCGTGACCCCGGCCTTGTCGAAGAAATAGGTGCCGTTGAAATGGTCGTTCACGGTGCGCGACATGTCGTAGGTCACGACCTGGAAGCCGGCCTTGATGGTGTTCTTGCCCGCGCGGTAGGTCAGATCGTCCTTGACGGTCCACGACTTGACCAGGTCGCCCTGGAAGAACGAGTGCGCGCCGAGCTGTGCGTAGGTGTCGAACGAGTCCGCGGTGTTCGAGATGATGAACTCGGGCCCGGTACCGACCGACGGAGTCGACTGGGTCGACTTGTCATAGGCCAGGTTGAACTGGTTGAGCAGGTTGCCGTTATTGTACTTCCAGTTGAACTGATAGCGATCCTCGTGAGTCAGGATCGTGCGGCCGTGGGTCGAGGTCGCGTTCTGGTCGATATCGCTCAGATTGTTCTCGCGGCGGATGAATGCCTCGAGGTTGAACGTATTGTTGGTGCCCGCGAGCCAGGTGAGCTTGCCGAAATACAGGCCCTGCTTGAAATCCTTGCTGTGGGTGACGTTGATCAGGCTGCCGAGGTTGCCCGGAGGATTGATGAGGTTGCCGGTCGTGGCCGGCAGATTCTCGATCGTGCCTTCACCCGCGATGTAGAAGAACAATTTGTCCTTGATGATCGGCCCGCTGAATTCGCCGCCGAACTGACGGCGGTTATAGTCGGGCTTGGGAACCTTGTTCTTCTTGTCGAAATAAGGCTGCGTGATGAACGAGTTGGGCTGCAACTCGAGGAACGCCGAGCCGCTGAACTTGTTGCCGCCGGTCTTGGTGATCGCGGTGACGAGCGCCGACCCGACCTGGCCGTTCGACGCGTCGAAATTCTGCGTCTCGATCTTGTATTCCTGGATCGCCGACTGCGGGAACGGATTACCGATACCGAAATTCTGGCCGAAGATGCCGCCATGGTTGATCGGGTTCTTCAGGCTCATGCCGTCGATCAGCACATTGGTGTTCGACGCGCTGGTGGCGCCCGCCTGGATCTGGGCGGTGCCGCCCGGGGCGACGTTGACGCCCGGCGCGAGCGCGGCGAAGCTCAGGAAGTTGCGCGTATTCTGCGGGATGTTCTCGATCTGCGCGGGCGTGATGTTGGTCGAGACCGACGGCGTGCGCACTTCGCGGCGGGTGACGCCGGTGATGACGATGTCGGTCGAACCGCCGGCGGCCGATGGCGCATTGAAGTCGGCGACTGCGGTCTGGCCGATCAGCACCTGGACCTGCTGCGCCTCGCGCCCTTCGACCGCAACATTCCAGGTCGACGGACGGATGCCGATGATCGTGTAATTGCCGCCGGCATCGGTCGTGGCGGTCAGTTTCTGCCCGGTATTGGTGTCGGTTGCCGTTACCTGCGTTCCCGCGGCGACGCCGTCGACATGACCCTCGATCGTGCCGTTGTCGGATTGCGCCAATGCCGGGCTCGCCACCACCATCGCGGTCGCCAGCGCCGCCACCGATACAGTGCCGCGCCCAAAGATAACGGATTTACGGAACATCCCAATTCCTCCCTCTAATTCGCCCGGCTCTGGCGGCCGGATCGCCGATCGACCCGCGCGAAAAGCACGAATCATTGTCAGTCTGGCTCTACGTCGATCTGTAACCGGTTACAACTCACAATCTAACCGGTTACCTGCGCATGCCCCGATCATCGCAGGGGTGTGGCGAAAATGACTCAGTTGCTGGTTTTGGCCGGTTCGGCATTGCCGAACCGGCCGCGGCACCGGCCCGCATCGGCGAAGCCGAAAAACTTACGCCGGGACGGGTACCTTGCGCAGCCGGGCGATGAACTCGTCATGCGGCAGCATGCGCTGGACGGTATCGAGGATGACGTCCTCGATATCCTTGAGGTGACCGAGCGCCTGGGCGTCGGGGATCAGGTCGACATTGGGGTCGGGCCGCGGATCGATCCCCTGGCCGATCAGCACCTGGACCCAGCTTTCCTCGCGGAACAATTCGGCCTTGCCATGGGTGAAGAAGCGCGCCGACGACTTGAACAGATCGAGCCGCGCGGCAAGCGTGTCGGGCACCGGCATCGCCTTGAGATAGGCCCAGTACGGCGTGTCCTCGCGCTGCGTCACCTTGTAATGCGCGACGATGAAGTCGCGGATGTCGGCATATTCGAGGTCGGTCTGCAGATTGTATTCGGCGATGTCCGCGGCGTCGAAGCCGGTCCCGGGGAACAAGGCGATCAGCCGGAAGATCGCGGTCTGGATCATGTGGATGCTGGTCGATTCGAGCGGCTCGAGGAACCCGCTCGACAGGCCGATCGCGACGACATTCTTCTCCCACGACCGATGCCGCTTGCCGGGGCGGAAGCGGACCGGAAGCGGATCCTGGAGCGGCTTGCCGTCGAGATTGGCGAGCAGCACCGAAGCCGCCTCGTCGTCCGAGATGTGGCTGCTCGAATAGACATGGCCGTTGCCGATCCGGTGCTGCAGCGGGATGCGCCATTGCCAGCCATGGTCGCGCGCGGTGACGCGGGTGAACGGCGTGATCGGCGCCACGCTTTCGCACGGCACCGCCAGCGCGCGGTCGTTGAGCAGCCAGTGGCTCCAGTCCTCGTACCCGACGCCAAGCGCCTGGCCGAGCAGCAGGGCCCGCATCCCCGAGCAATCGACGAACAGATCGCCATCGACCTCGCGCCCGTCGGTCAGCCTGACGCGATCGACGAAGCCGCTTTCAGGGTCGAGCAGGACGTCGACGATGCGCCCCTCGATCCGTTCGACGCCTTGTCCCTCCGCGCGCTTGCGCAGGAATGCCGCGAATGCCGAGGCATCGAACTGATAGGCGTAATCGATGTCGGCGAGCGGCGAATTGGGCTTGCTCGGGTCGGGTTGCGCAAAGCGGCGGAGCATCGCCGCGACGCTGTTGATCGCATAATGGTCGAATGATTTGACTGCCCCGCGCGGCGCCATCTTGAGCCAGAATTGGTGGGTGTGCAGCCACAGCAGATCCTGGCCGATATTGCCGAAGCCATGAAAATAACGGTCGCCCTCACCGCCATCCTTCCAGCCGACGAAATCGATGCCCAGCTTGAACGTCGCTTGCGAGGCATGGACCATCTCGGCCTCGTCGATCCCGGCGAGCTGGACGTAATTGCGCAGCGCCGGGATGGTCGATTCGCCGACCCCGATCGTGCCGATCTCCTCGGATTCGATCAGGCGGATTTTGTAGCCGGTCAGCAGGCGCGACAGCAGGGTCGCGGTCATCCATCCCGCGGTACCGCCGCCGACGATGGTGATCAACCTGATCTGCTGGGGCTGGGCGGACATGCGGTACTCCTCCGGGACGGGCGCTCGATGGCGGCGCCCTTCCCGCTTTACTAGCGGCGCCCCGGCAACCGGTAAACGGTTACATCCGCTCGCTTGCCGCTACCCCTCGCCGCGCATCGAATAGCGGATCTGGTCGAGCATCGGCTTGAGCAGGTACGACAGGATCGAGCGGTCGCCGGTCTGGACGAACACTTCGGCCGGCATGCCCGCCTTGAGCGCGAGCTGCGGCGCCTTGGCCAGCGCCTTGCCGTCGACCCGCACCTTGATCCGGTAGAAGCTCTGCCCGGTATGCTGGTCCTGGGTCAGTTCGGGCGAGACGAAGATCACCGATCCCGGGATGTCGGGCGTGGTCTGGCGGTTGAAGCCCGAAAAGGTGATCCGCGCCGACTGGCCGACATGGACCTGGTCGATATCCTGCGGACGGATATGCGCCTCGACGATCATGTTGTCGCGATCGGGGACGATCTGCAGCAATGGCTGCCCGGCCGGCACCGCGCTGCCCGTGGTGGTATAGGCGATCTTGTCGATCACCCCGTCCTGCGGCGCGCGGATCACGCTGCGGTCGAGCGTGTCGCTGGTCGTCGCCACCCGCACCTGCTGCTCGTTGAGCGAGCCGACCACTTCGGCCAGCTGGTTGCCCGCGTCGCTGCGCATCTGTTTGTCGACGTTGAGGATCTGCTCGCTGATTTCCGACATGCGCGCGCGCGATTCGGCGATGTTCGATTCGAGCGCGGCCTTGTTGCCGCGGAGCTGGACCGCGGTACGCTCCATCTCGTTGAGACGGTTGATCGTGACCAATTGGCGCTCGTGGAGCTTGCGCAGCCCGGCGAGCTCGGGCTCGATCAGCGTCATCTGGCTTTCGATCGCGGCGATCTGCGCCTGGTAGGACTTCACCTCATCGGCATATTGCTGGCGACGCTGGTTGAGCAGGGCGATCGAGCCGGTGCGCTCGCGCTGGCGCAACTGGAACAGCTGGGTCTCGCGCGCCATCGCATCCCTGGCGCGGGCATCGGTCTTGCGCGTGAGCTCGGGCGGGAAAGCGATCGACCCGGCACCGTCGCGCTCGGCCTCGAGCCGCGCGCGGCGCGCCATCAACTGGTCGAGCCCCATCGAGGCCGAGGTCGCGCCGACCGCCGACACCGACACGTCGAAGCGCATCAGCGGCTGCCCGGCCTTCACGCGGTCGCCATCCTTGACCAGCACCGCGGTCAGGACGCCGCCGGTCGGGTGCATCACCGTCTTGACCTGCGATTCGACCGCGACATCGCCCGACCCGACCACCGCGCCGCCGACATTGAGGATCGCCGACAGGCCGAAAAAGCCGAGCACGAGCGCCCCCAGCAGCATCAGCGCGCGCCTCGTGCGTATGCGGAGCCGCTCGGCGCCGGGATCCTCGTCGGCGTCGAGCTCGAACGTATCGAAGGGAACCTGCGCGTTCATCGGCTCAGGCCTTCTTGATCTGGACGAGATTGCCCCGGCCCGGTCCGCCAGGAGCACCCTCGGGCGCCGGTGCCGGCTGCGGCTGGAGGCGCGCGAGCACCTCGTCGCGCGGCCCGAACGAATGCGCCTGGCCGGCGCGCATCACCAGCAGCAAATCGACCACCGACAAAATCTCGCGGCGATGCGCGACCACGACGACGATCCCGCCGCGCGCCTTCACGCCCGCGATTGCGCGGGCCAGCGCCGCATCGCCATCGGGATCGAGGTTCGAATTGGGCTCGTCGAGCACGACCAGGAACGGATCGCGATAGAGCGCGCGGGCCAGCGCGATGCGCTGGCGCTGGCCGGCCGACAAGGTCAGCCCGTCCTCGCCGACGCGGAAATCATAGCCGCCCGGCAGGCCGACGATCAGGTCATGGACGCCCGCCGCCTGCGCCGCGGCGATGATCGCGTCCGACGGCGCGCCTTCTTCGAACCGCGCGATATTCTCGGCGATCGTCCCGGCGAACAATTCGACCGTCTGGGGCACGTAACCGAACGAGGCGCCGAGCGTCTCGGCATCCCATTGCGACAAGGCCGCGCCATCCAGCCGCACCGTCCCGCGCGCCGCGCGCCACACGCCGAGCACGCCGCGCACCAGCGACGACTTGCCCGAGGCGCTGGCCCCGATCACCCCGAGCACTTGCCCCGCCTTGACGTTGAAACTGACGCCCGTAACGACCGGCTGGCGCCCGCCCGGCGGCACCAGGGTCAGGTCGTCGACCAGCAAATTCTGCGACGGCGTAGGCAATTCGGTGCGGTCGCCGGCATGGGCCGGCACCTCGGCGAACAATTTGTCGAGCCGCGCCCAGGCCTGGCGCGCGCCGACGAAATTCTTCCAGTTGGCGATGGCGAGGTCGACCGGCGCCAGCGCGCGGCCCGACAGGATCGAGCTGGCGAAGATCACCCCCGCGGTCGCCTTGCCGTCGATCACCAGCATCGCGCCGACGGTCAGCACGATCGACTGCAGCACCATCCGCGCGACCTTGCTGATCCCGCTGAGCGTGGTCGAGGTGTCGGTCAGCGTCGCCTGCTCGTCGAGATAGGCATGGTGGACCTTGCGCCATTGCAGCATCAGCCGCTCGCGCATGCCGAGCGCCGTGATCACTTCGGCATGGCGCCACTGGCGGTCGGCGAGGATGCGGCGCTGCGCGCCCGCGCGGTTGACCGAGGCGATGTGGCGGCTGCTGACGCGCTCGGCCACCCAGGTCAGGCAGGCCAGGGCGATCATGCCGACCAGGGTCACCAGCCCGAGCCAGTAATGGACCGCGGTCAGGATGATCAGGAAGAAAAGGATCCACGGCAGGTCGATCAGCGCGGGCGGTCCGGCCGAGGCGATGAACGCGCGGAGCTGGTCGAGGTCGCGCACCGGGCTGACCTGTTCCTTGACCTCGGGCCGCTCGAGCGCGATCCGCGCCTCGATCGCCTGGACGCGTCCCGACAGATTGCGGTCGAGCGACGACGCCACATCGCCCAGCATGCGCGAGCGCAGCACGTCGAACATGCCGTAAAAGGCATAAGCGATCAGGATCATCACGAAGATGCTGAACAGCGTCGGCAGGCTCTGCGAGGGCAGCACGCGGTCATAGACCAGCATGAGGTAGAGCGAGCCGGTGATCGTCAGGATGTTGAGCGCCGCGCTCAGCCCGATGATTGCCCCGAGTCCGCCGCGCAGCCTGGCCAGCGCGGCGCGGATCTCCGAATTCCTGTTGCCACCCAAGGCCATATACGCGCCTGTGATTCCCCCGAACGGCCCGGCAATAGCGGGTCGTCGAGGGGAATCCAATGGCGCGCGTTTCTCGTTACGGGATGGCGGCACCGATCAGAGGACGTGTTCGCCGGCCAGGCTGACGAGCGCCGGCAAGGCGGAGACATGGCCGACATCGCCATCGTCGGCCGGCACGCCGCTTGCGCCCATCGGCACGGCCGCGCCCTGTCCACCCGGCGCCAGCACGAAGTCGCCGGCGCCCCAGCCGTAGCTGGCCAGGGCAGTGACGAGGATCGACAGGTCCGCCACGCCATCGCCGTTCACATCGCCTTCGATCTGCCAGAAGCTGCCGACGAACGCCGCGCGGACTTCGCCGGCATGATGGCCGAACGCGCCCGAGCCGATGAAATGGTTGAGCCCGAGCGCCGAGACATCGATCGCATCGCCCGCCGCATAGTCGAGGATGTGGTCGCGCGCCGCCGTGGTGGAGTCACTCGCCGCCAAGTAGACGAAGGTGTCGTTGCCGCCCTCTCCGAACAGATTGTCGGCGCCCCCGCCCCCGGTAATGCGATCGCTGCCCGCGCCCGCCGAGACCAGGTCCGCCAGCGCGCCGCCGGTGATCACGTCGTCGCCCGCGCCCGAATAGATCTTGAACGCACCATTGGTCTCGGCCGCGCCGTTGAAATGGAGGTTCTCGCCGACCAGCAGGCGTTTGGCCTGGATCGTCAGCGTCCCTCCGGCCGCGACCGTGCTGTCATCGGTGGTGAGGTCGTACGAATAGGCCGGGCCGGCCGGCGCGCCGAGCCGCGTGTCCTGCCCGCTGGCCAGCAGGATGAGGTCGATCGCGCTCACCTGGCCGCCGGTCAGCACGATGTCGCCGGCGCCGGTATAATTGCCCTGCAAGCGAAGCTGGTCGTCGCTCCCGGTCCCGCCATCGACCCGGTCGGTCGCGTCGAACGCCGCCCCGAACAGGAAGATGTCGTTGCCGCTCCCGCCGAACGCGCTGTCGCTGCCGGTGCCGGCATCGATCAGGTCGTTGCCGCCGCCGCCAAAGAGCATGTCGTCTCCGCCATGGCCGCGGATCGTGTCGTTGCCATCGGCGCCGACCAGGTAATCGGAAATGTCGGCGCCGGGGTTGAAGCCGTCCAGCACCATGTCCTGCGGATGATATTGCGTATTGGCGACGCCGAGGTTGAACGCCGACAGGTTGCGCGCATCGACGCCGGACAGGGTGACCGCAAAGCCGTTCGCGCCGGTGATTACCGCATTGCCGTTGAGGGTCTGGAGCGTCAGCGCGCCGCTGCCGAACGGATCGGCGCCGAATGCCGTCAGATCAAGCGTGTCGCCCGCCTCCCCGGCGCTGAACCCATAGACGGCCATCGTCCGCACCGTCGTCGCCGTGACGATCGTATGATGCCCACCCCCGGCATTGATCGACACATTGTTGGTGCCTGCCATGTGGATGATGTCGTCGCCGTCGCTGACGATGTTGCCCCCGGTGAAGCCACTGACCGTGATGTCGTCGATGCTGCCGGCCTCGGCGGCGATCAGGGTAATGTTTCCCGTTCCCGACGCGTTGATCACGTTGGTGCCGGTACCGCCGCTGACGAAGCTGCCGAACTGGCCACCGGACAGGATGATGTGGTCGTCACCGTCGCCACCATCGAGATGATATACACCATTGACCGCGACGATCGTGTCGTTGCCGTCCTCGCCGAATACCGAAGCACCCGGCGCCTGCGCGCCGCTCCCGTTCAGGCTGATCGAATCGTTGCCCGCGCCGCCGAAAATGAGGTCGGCACCGCCGCCACCGGTGATCGTGTCGTCGCCATCGCCGCCCGCGATATGGTCGGCCGCGGTCCCGCCGTGCAGGATGTCGTCGCCGCCGAACCCTTCGATCGCCGAGGGCGCGTTGGTCGCGGTCAGCGTCTCGCCCGCCTCGGTGCCGAGCAGCAATTTATACGGCTCGAACATTTGCTGGCGGATGCCGGGGCTGAGCGAGAATGCGCCCGGCTCCTGGAGGAAATGCTCGGTATAGGTCGCGACGAATCGCCCCGAATCGAGCACCGCCAGCGACGGGCCGTCACCTTGGGAGAGGCCGATCTGGATCGCGTCGCCGATCGCGGTGCCGTCGGCGAGGAATTGCTGCATATAGACGCCCGACAGCGTGTCGCTGCTGCCCGGGGTCGCGGTGGCGATATGCGTCCAGGCGATGGCGAAGCTGCCGTCCTTGAGCTGGACGACCCGCGCGCCGATCTCGGTCCCGAAGATCACGCCGCTGGCGAGCGTCTCGTCGCCGACCTTGTTGCCCTGGTGATCGAAGCGCTGGAACGCGATCACCCCGTCGCTGCCGCTGATCACCGAGGAATAAGCGACGACATAGCCGCCATCGGCCAGCGCGGTGACCGTGGTCTGGCTCTGGCTGTTCGCGGTGACCGTGTTGACCTGGGTCGCTGTGCCCAGGAACGTGCCGGTTGCGGAAATCCGCTGCGCGAAGACCTCGGGATTGCCGGTCCCCGAGGGCAGGCTGGCCGACCAGGTGAAGACGAACTGGTCGCCGACCGCTGCTGTCGCGATGCTGAACTGGACGGTGGCGTCGGGCTGGCCGAAATCGAGCGTGCCGGTCACCGCATTGTTGGTCGCGTCATAGATCTTGGCGCGGACGACATAATGGGCGGGGACATTGCCGCTCGCCGGGATCTGCTCACGCCAGGCGATCATGTAATGGCCGTCGGCAAGCGTCGCGACGCTGGTCTCGACCACGTTGACGTTGAGCGTGTCCTGGACGCTGAAGTCGCCGGTCACCGCGCTGCCGCTCTGATCGAACACGCGGGCGCGGGTGCCGTTGGTCAGATCGGCCCAGGCGACGACGAACCCGCCATTGGCGGTCGCCGAGACCGAGGGAGCGCGGACATTGGTGTTGGTCACCTGGTCGACGACGTACTCGCCGCCGACGCGCGCGCCATTGGCATCGAACCGCTGCCCGCGAATCTCGCCCAGCGTGCCGGCGCCGAGCGCCCCGCTTCCGTCGAACCACACCACGACATAGCCGCCGCCGGCCAGGGCAGTGACCTGCGACGCGTTCTGCGTGCCGTTGACGGTGGTGTTGACGGGATCGAGCGACCCGATCGGCTGAACGTACGAATCGAACTGGTACATGTGCCTGATACTCGCTTGTTGGCCTGTCCTTCGTCGCAACGAACCGGATGCGGGTCAACGCGAAGCCGGGCAGGACTGACTGATGACGATCATCGCTTGGGAAGAGCGTCCCGGATTCGATGCGGGAAGGTCGCCGCGACCCTGGGTGGATCGCGGCGCCTGGCCTCAGAGCATGTGGTCGCCAACCAGCTGGACCAGAGCGGGCAGCGCGCCGGCATGGCCGATGCCCGAATCGTCGCTGGCCAGATCGTGCCGCACGGCGTCGATCGGGAGCGTTGCGCGATCGTTGGCCAGCATGCGGCTTGCCGCCTGCGCCGCGCCCGGCGCGAGGACGAAATCGTTCGCGCTCCACGCATAATTGGACGGCGCGGTGACCAGGATCGACAGATCAGCGACGCCGTCGCCATCCATGTCTCCCTCGATCTGCCAGAAGCTGCCGACGAACGCCGCGCGAACCTCGCCGGCATGATGGTCGAACGCGGCATTGCCGATGAACGCGTTCAGCCCCGTCGCCGAGACGTCGATCGCATCGCCCGCTTCATAATCGAGAATGTGGTCGCGCGCCGCCGCGGTCGAATCGCTCGCCGCCAGGTAGACGAAGGTGTCATGGCCTTCGTTGCCGAACAGATTGTCCGCCCCGCCGCCACCGGTGATGCGGTCGCTCCCGGCGCCGGCCGAGACGGTATCGGCCTTCGCGCCGCCGATGATCATGTCGTCGCCCGCGCCCGAATAGACCTTGAACGCGCCATCGGTCTCGGCCGAGCCGTCGAACTTGAGGCTCTCGCCGGCGCCGAGCCGCCTTGCCTGGATCGTCAACGTCTCGCCCGCCGCCACTGTGCTGTCGTCGGTCTTGAGGTCGTAGGAATGGTTGGGGCCCGCCGCCTGTCCGAACCGCGTATCCTGTCCGCCCGCCAGCAGGATCAGATCGACGCCCGTGACCTGGTTGGCGCCCAGCACGATCGCGTTGGCGCCCGTATAGTCGCCCTGCAGACGGAGCTGGTCGTCGCTCCCGGTGCCGCCGTCGACCCGGTCGAGCGCATCGAACGCCGCCCCGAAGAAGAAGACGTCGTTGCCGCCGCCGCCCGAGACATTGTCATGCCCGCCCTGGCTGACGTCGATCGTGTCGTCGCCGGAGCCGCCGCCGAACCCGTTGTCGCCGGCATTGCCGGTCAGCGTCACATTGTTCGAGCCGATATAGGTCAGCTTCTCGACATTGGCCGGGAGGACATAGTCGAGCAGCGTGGTACGTACCTCGTCATATCCTTCACCGGCATTTTCGGTGATGCCGTCGGTCAGGCTGTCGACGATATAGATATCGTTGCCGGCGCCGCCGATCAGCGTGTCGTTGCCCGCCCCGCCATCGAGCGTGTCATCGCCGGCAAAGCCGTACAGCGTGTCCGCACCGCTGCCGCCGATCAGGACGTTGGCGCCCGCCGTGCCTTCGATGTCGTGCGACCAGGCATTGCCGGTCAGGTTGATCGGCGCGGTCGAGGCGGCCGAGAAAGCGGCGAGCTTTTCGACCTGCACGTCGGCGCCGAGCCCATAGGACAGCGACGTCACCAGCACGGTGTCGTTGCCGGCATTGGCGCCTTCGATCACGATGTCGCCAGCGGTGCGGACGACATAGGTGTCGTCGCCCAGCCCGCCGTCCATCGAATCGCCGCCGCCGCCGCCGTCGAGGCGGTTGTTGCCCGAATTGCCGATCAGCGTGTTGGCGACCGTCGAGGTGCCGGTGGCGTTGATGTTGCCCGTGCCGGTAAGCTTGATCGTCTCGACATTGGCGGTGTTGGTGGTCGAGATCGTCACCGCGCTCTCGACCGTGTCGTTGCCGCCGCCGACGCTTTCGAACACGCGGTCGCCCGGGCTGTCGACGATATAGGTGTCGTCGCCCGCGCCGCCGGTCATCTGGTCGGACCCGACGCCGCCGTCGAGCCGGTCGTTGCCTGCCCCGCCGTTGAGCGTGTCGCCCGACGCAGTGCCGATCAGCGTGTCGTTGCCGATATTGCCGTTCACCGTCACGCCGAATTGCGCGAGGGTCGCGCCGGTCATGTCGAACACGGTATCGGCCGCGGCCAGGTTGAAGGTGCCGGCGATGGTCTTGCCGGCCAGCGACACCGATCCACCGTCGGTCAGCGTGACATTGGCGTTGTTGCCGCCGATCGTGGTGAATCCGGCCAGCTGCGTGCTGGTCAGCGACACGGTCACGCCGCTGCCGATGCCGGAGGTATTGACGCTCAGCGTCTCGATCCCGATGATCGCCGACCCCGACAGGTCGATCGACGCGGACGGCGCGAGGTACAGCGTGTCGGTGCCGTCGCCGCCGTCATAGCTCTCACCCGCCGCGAACTCCGCGCCGGTCACATAGATGATGTCGTTGCCGCCATCGCCGTGAAAGGCATCGGCGCCGATCCCGCCATAAAGGGTGTCGTCGCTCGTGCCGCCATAAAGCGTGTCGTCGCCGGCATCGCCGTACAGCGTATCGTTGCCGCCGCCAGCGCGGATCGTATCGTTGCCGCCGCCGCCATGGACCGTGTCCCACGAATTGTCCGGGGTCATGGTGACGTCGTCATTGCCGGCGCCGCCATTGACGATCGCGCCTCCGTAGATCGACCCGATCATCCCGGTGAAATCGATCGTGTTACCGAGGTCCGACAGCGTGAAGGTGTTGCCGCCCGTATAGGTCACGCCCCCGAACAGGATCGCGCCGCCGGTGGTGAAAGTGAGGTTGTTGGTCGCCACATAGGTCAGTCCGGCGAACTGCGCCGTGGTCAGTCCTACATCGGTGAAGCCGTCGATCCGCTCGATCGAGGCCGTCGCGCCCGAAATGTCGGTATAGGAGGAGTTGCTGATCGTCAGCGTGTCGTATCCGGCGCCGCCGTCGATCGTCTCACCCGCCTGGAAGTCGCCGCCGACCAGGAAGATCGCATCGTCGCCGTCGCCCGCCGAAATCGTGTCGGCGCCCGTCCCGCCATACAGGCGATCGGCCTGCCCACTGCCGGTCAGCGTGTCGTTGCCGTCATCGCCGTAAAAGGTCACCGCGCTGCCCGCGGCGGTCAGGTGATCGTCGCCATCGCGCCCGTGCACCAGGATCTGCGCCGCCTGCGTCCCAGTGGTGATGGTGTCGCCAAAAGCCGAACCCCACACCGCCTCGACGCTCTGGAAATTGCTCAGCAGCTGCCCGCCGAGCAGCAGCGGCCCGGCCAGGATGGCGGCGGTGTCGAGCGTCACGCCCGCCGGCGCGCCGCCCAGCGAGAGCAGCAGGCTGTTGGTCCCGGTGCCGCCATCGGCCTCGTCGCCATAGCCGACCGACAGGCGATCGTCGCCGCCTTCGCCGAAGACATGGTCGAGCTCGGCCCCGTCGTCGAGCTCGTCGAGCGGGCTGCCGTAATTGGCCCCGCTGATGAACCACCCGTCATTGCCGGTGTCGATGCCGCCGGAGAACAGGCGGTCGCCGCCATCGCCGCCGTGCAGCACGTCCGATCCGGCATTGCCCAGCATCGTGTCCTGGCCGATCGAGCCGTTCATCGTATCGTCGTCGGCGCCGCCATAGGAGGCGTTGAAGCTGCTATAGCTGCCGAACACGATGTTGACGGTGTCGTTGCCGGCATCGCCATGGATGCTGCCCGCGCCGTAGAAGATGTCGTTGCCGTCGCCGCCCCGGTAATTGCCCAGGCCGTTGGACGTGTAGATCGTATCGTTGCCAGCCTCACCGTCGCCGCCGCCGCTATAGAGGGCGTTGCGGAAATCGAGTGTGTCGTTGCCGTCGCCGCCGAACAGGCCCGCGCCGTAATAGCCCGCGATCAGCGTGTCGTCGCCGCCCAGCCCGCGCACCGTCACCCCCAGGGTAGTCGAGCCCGCGGTGATCGTGTCGCCGTAATTGCTGCCGTCGACCCATTGCTCGGTGGCGTTGACGATCGTGCCGCCGCCAACCGTCACCGACCCGTTGCTGCCGAGCGGTGAGAAATCGACCGTGACACCCGATGTCGCGCCCTGGAAGCTGATCAGCAGATAGGCCCCGTCCTGGCCGCCATCGACATTGTCGCCATAGCCGGCAAAGATGAAATCGACCCCGGCGCCGCCGTTGAGCGTGTCGACCTCGGCCCCGGTATCGAGCACCGGCGGCGTGAACGGCGGATAGGGACCGGTGCTCCAGGGCGGCGAGATGCCCGCCGAATAGAGATGGTCGCTGCCATTGCCGCCATTGATCGTATCGGCACCCGCGCCGCCGGCCAGCGTATCGTCGCCGTCATTGCCGTTGATCGTGTCGTTACCGTCCCCGCCGACATAAGTGTCGGCATCGGGCGTGCCGTCATAATTCGCCATCGAATCCCCTCTCCGGCCGGGCGGCCGCATGACAAGCCTAAGCTACGCCCCGGTCGCGGCCAAGGCCGATTCCAGTGCGTCTCCAATAATTTGCGCCGATTGTATGACGCCCCGCTGACACCGCCGCGGATCCGCGAGGTGGCATATGGCGTTGGGTGATCCTATCTTTCCAACATCGCAAGGGCGCGCACGCAACCCCTTGTCCAATGTGAACAAATCTGGAACAAATACTCCGTCATGGCACTCACCACGATTCAGGTGCGCGGCGCGCGCGAGCACAATCTCAAGGGCGTGGATGTCGACATCCCGCGCGACACGCTGACGGTGATCACCGGGCTGTCGGGCTCGGGCAAGTCCAGCCTCGCGTTCGACACCATCTATGCCGAGGGGCAGCGGCGCTACGTCGAATCGCTGTCGGCCTATGCCCGCCAGTTCCTCGAGCTGATGCAGAAGCCCGACGTCGATCATATCGAGGGCCTGAGCCCCGCCATCTCGATCGAGCAGAAGACAACCAGCCGCAACCCGCGCTCGACCGTCGCCACCGTCACCGAGATCTACGACTACATGCGCCTGCTCTGGGCGCGGGTCGGCATTCCCTATTCGCCCGCGACCGGCCTGCCGATCGCCGCGCAGACCGTCAGCCAGATGGTCGACCGCGTGATGACCCTGCCCGAGGGCACGCGGCTCTATTTGCTCGCCCCCGTCGTGCGCGGGCGCAAGGGCGAGTATCGCAAGGAACTCGCCGAGTGGCAGAAGGCCGGCTTCACCCGCGTCCGCATCGACGGCGAGCTGTACGAGATCGACGAGGCCCCGGCGCTCGACAAGAAGTACAAGCACGATCTGGAAGTGGTGGTCGACCGCCTGGTGGTCGGGCCCGACATCGCGACCCGGCTGGCCGACAGTTTCGAGACCGCGCTCAAGCTGGCCGAGGGGCTGGCCTATGTCGACCTGGTGGACGGCGTCGTCCCGCCGCTTTCCCCGCTCCCGCTCGCGGGAGGGGTCGGGGGAGGGCCTGTCGGTTCAGCGACGTCGCTTGGGGACACGCCCTCCCCTAACCCCTCCCGCGAGCGGGAGGGGGATTTGCCGAACAGCGTTCGGGAAATGCCGCAGCAGTTCCAGGCCGACACGTCCGCCACGCTCGGCGGCGCGATGAAGGGCGCCGGCGTCCCCGCCAACCGCATCGTGTTCAGCGAGAAGTTCGCCTGCCCCGTCTCGGGCTTCACCATTGCCGAGATCGAGCCCCGGCTGTTCTCGTTCAACGCCCCGCAGGGCGCCTGCCCGGCCTGCGATGGCCTCGGCGAGAAACTGGTGTTCGACGAGGATCTCGTCGTCCCCAATCACGACCTCAGCCTCAAAAAGGGCGCGGTGGTGCCCTGGGCCAAGTCCAACCCGCCCTCGCCTTATTACATGCAGGTGCTGGGCAGCCTGGCGCGCGAGTTCGGCTTCAGCCTGGAGACGCCGTGGAAGGACCTGCCCGGCGAGGTCCGGCTGATCATCCTCCACGGCACCGGCGGCAAGCCCGTCACGCTGACCTTCGTCGACGGCAAGAAATCGTACGACGTGAAGAAACCGTTCGAGGGCGTGATCGGCAACCTCAACCGCCGCATGCTCCAGACCGAGAGCGCGTGGATGCGCGAGGAGCTGTCGAAATACCAGTCGAGCCAGCCCTGCGAGACCTGCCACGGCGCCCGCCTCAAGCCCGAGGCGCTGGCGGTCAAGATCGCGATGAAGGACATCAGCTACGCGACGCATCTGTCGGTGGTCGATGCCCTAGCCTGGTTCGAGGATCTGCCGCGCCACCTCAACGGCCAGCAGAAGGAAATCGCCGAGCGCATCCTCAAGGAAATCCTCGAGCGACTCGGCTTCCTCAACAATGTCGGCCTCGATTACCTCAACCTCGACCGCACCAGCGGCACGCTGTCGGGCGGCGAGAGCCAGCGCATCCGCCTC
>FTCZ01006644.1_pt1 | contig 152154 bp, 103 predicted proteins | sample 1658871 | NCBI WGS metagenome assembly FTCZ01 (sample SAMEA3914864, study PRJEB12502) | metagenome | biome: forest; material: soil | place: USA | collected 2012-03-12 | depth 0.3 m | reverse complement strand
GCGGCGCCGGCGGCGGCGCAGGATATCATCCCGCCCAAGACTTACACGACCACGCCGACCGGTATCAATGTGGTGGATGCCGCTTTCCAATATATCGTGACCGACCTGAGCATCGGGCCGCTGACGCTGACGCGGTATCACGTGCCCGGCAAGAGGAAGCCGAGCACGCTGATCGGCAACAACATGTCGCACAATTTCGACATCTACGTGTCGTCGAACGACTTGAGGAAGGCGCCATTCACCATCAGCCCGATCGTCCATATCGGCAACAGCGCGAGCGGTACCTATTCGCAAGGGGGCGGCAACCTGGTCTCGGTGGCGGCGAGCAACGACGATGCGGTCCGGTCGGGAAACCTGGTATGGATCGGCGGGAATACCTGGACGTCGGGCCATTACGTCTACACCGACCGCGACGGGGTGGTGTACACCTTCACCAACGCCGTACAGGCGATCACCGCGTACAATTCGGAACGCGTGTCGCAGATCGCCTTCCCCGACGGCCGGACGCAGACCTTCAGCTACAATGGCAGCGGCCAGCTCAAGCTGGTCAGCGATTCGTCGGGCTATGCGATCGTGTTCGACTATAACGCAGCCGGCGAAACCTCGGCTGCCTGCGGCTTCGATCTTGCGCAAACCTATGTGACCGCCAGCTCGACCTGCGCCGGTGCCGCGCTCAAGGTCGGCTATGGCTATGATGCGAACAACAACCTGACCAGCGCGACCGCGGTCGATGGCCAGGTCACCAATTACCCCGGTAACGCGATACCCAGCATTTCCTGCATCCAGCCATCGGGCTATTCGACCTGCAAGATCGCGGTGGATTATCACAACAACGCCGCCGGGATCACCTGGGTGACGGAGACGCTGGCCGACGGAAGCAGCTGGCTGGTCAATGGCGGGACCCCGGAAATCATCAACGACCCCGACTATAATGTGGTGACCGACGGGGACACGATTGCCAGCTTCACCGATCCCGCGGGCAAGACGACATCGTTCACCTTCACCAAGTCGTCGGTGCGGACGATGACCGATCCGCTCGGGCGGACGACCTCTTACGTATTCGTCGGGGGCCTGTCCTACACCTATGTCGGCACCCCCTATCACGAGGGGACGATGCTGATCGAGGCCGACATGCCGGACACCAGCAAGTATCTGGCCGAGTATAACGGCGCCTATTTCAGCCTTACAAAGGAAACGATGGTCGCCAAATCGGGCAGTGGGCTGCCCGATCTGGTCAAGGAATATGGCTATTCGTGCCCTGGCTATGTGCTGACCGGCGCCTGCACCAAACCCGTCTGGATCAAGGACCCCAAGGGCAACCAGACGGACTTCACCTATGCGTCGTTCGGCGCGGTCACATCGGAAATGCAGCCGGCGCCGTCTGCCGGCGCGGCGCGGCCGCTCAAGCTCTACACCTATGTCCAGAAGTCGGCCTATGTGAAGAATTCCGGCGGCACGTTGGTGTCGACCGGCGTGTCGATCTGGGTGATCGACACGATGACGTTGTGCCAGACGGTAGCTGGCAGCAGCGCCGCGAGTTGCGACACGGCGGCGCCTCGGTTGCAGACCAGCTATCAATATGGCGCGAACGGCACGGCCAACACGCTGCTCGTGCGCGGGACCGAGGTGAAGGACCTCGCCACCGGAAACACCAGGCTGACCTGTTTCACCTATGATGATGTCGGACGAAAGATCAGCGAGACGAGTCCGCGCGGTACCGCGGGTGCCAGCCTGACGGTGTGCCCGTGAGCGCGGTCCGAACGCTCCGCGGGCTGGCGGCCGCGATCCTTCTGTGCCTTGGGCTGCTGCCGACGGTCGCGACCGCACAGAGCTCGGCTTCGCCGTTCACGAAGGCGACGCGTTACGACATCGCGAATCGCGTGGTCGGGACGATCGCGCCCGATCCCGGCGGCGGGCTGACGCTGCCTTATGCGGCGGTGCGCAACACCTATGACACCGAAGGCCGAGTGGTCACGGTCGAGAAGGGCGCGTTGTCTGCCTGGCAGCCTGAATCGGTGCTGCCGTCGGCATGGCCTGTCTGGAATCCCGCGGCCGGCACGGGGTTCAAAATCTTCACCAAGGTGGAGACGAGTTATGACGGGCTCGATCGCAAGACCCTGGAAGTGCTGTCGGGCTGGGACGATACCAGTTCGTCCTGGGTCAGGAAGTCGGTCACGCAATACAGCTACGATCCGGTCGGCCGGCTCGATTGCATGGCGGTACGGATGAGCGAGGCGACGTGGAGTGCGCTACCCGTATCGGCCTGCGATCTGGCAGCGACCAGTGGAAACTATGTCGGCCCCAACGGTCCCGATCGCATCACGAAGAATGTCTATGACGATGCCGGGCGCTTGCTGAAGGCGGTCAAGGCCTGGGGCCAGAACGCGACCAACGGCTTCCCGGCGACTGACCGGCTGCAGCAGGACTATGTCAGCTATACCTATTCGGCGAGCGACAAGCCGCTGACCGTCAAGGACGCCGACGGCAATGTCGCCGGCTACACCTATGACGGGTACGACCGGCTGGCCGCCTGGCGGTTTCCGTCGAAGACGACGACCGGGTCCGTCGCGAATTGCACGATCGGGACGATCGCGGAGGCGACCGATGGCTTCGGCAACGCGGTGACGGGACCGACCGAGACGCTGACGAGCGGCGACGATTGCGAGAAATACGCATACGATCGCAATGGCAATCGCGCCAAGCTGATGAAGCGCGATGGCCAGGTGATCCGCTACGCCTTCGATGCCCTCAACCGCAATACGGTGAAGGACATCCCGGGCGGTACGGCGGCCGACGTCTATTTCGGCTACGACGCGCGCGGGTTGCAGACCTTTGCACGGTTCGTGTCGACCAGCGGCGTGGGAATCACCAACAGCTTCGACGGCTTTGGCGAGCTGACTGCCACGACCAACAACATGGGGGCGACCGCCCGCACGCTGAGCTACGAATATGATGCGGACGGCAACCGGACGAAGCTGACGTATCCGGACGCGTCCTACTTCACCTATGCCTATGATGGCCTCGACCGGCTGATCACGATCCAGGAAGCAGGCGCGACTGCGATCGTGTCGTCGGTCTTCGACGCACAGGGGCGGTTGTCGAGCCAGAGGCGAGGCGCGGTCACCTCGACCTTCGGCTATGACTCGGTGTCGCGACCCACCAGCTGGTCTGACGACCTGGCGGGAACCGCCAGCGACGTGACCAGCACCTTCGCCTATAATCCGGCGAGCCAGATCGTGGCCAAGGGGCGGAGCAACAACGCCTATGCCTGGACCGGCTATACCGATGTCAGGCGCGCCTATTCGGTCAACGGACTGAACCAATATACCGCCGCCGGAACGGCGAGCTTCACCTACGACGCCAACGCCAACCTGACCGGCGATGGCACCAACAGCTACGCCTACGACGCCGAGAACCGGATGACTTCCGCGACGGTTGCAGGATTAGGAACGTCGACGCTCGCATACGATCCGCTGGGTCGGTTGTGGCAAGTGGTGGCACCGAACAAAACGCTCGAATTCACCTATGACGGCGATGCCATGGTGATGGAGATGAGCGGCGCCAACCCGTTCCGCTACGCCCACGGGCCGGGTGATGACGACCCGATGATCTATTATTCAGGCTCCGGCTACGGCGCGCGGTTCAGCCTGCAGCCCGACTATCAGGGCTCGATCGTCTCGATAGCCGACGCGTCCGGCGCGAAGATCGCGATCAATGCGTACGACGAATATGGAATCACGCTCGCCGGCAATGTGGGGCGGTTCCAGTACACCGGGCAGATGTGGCTGAGCCAGGTCGGGCTCTATTATTACAAGGCGCGGATGTACTCGCCCACGCTCGGGCGGTTCATGCAGACGGATCCGATCGGGTATGATGATCAGGTCAACCTGTATGCCTATGTCGCGGATGACCCCATCAACGAGGAAGACCCGACCGGCACAGAATCCGGTGACGTCGGCTACCGGAGTGCGGTCTCGCTCTGGCAGGCCGTGGAAGCGCGTGGAGGATATACCGAGGAGGATGCGAACTTAGCTTCGTACGCGCCGATCATTGGGCCCATACTGAGAATGGCATCGGCGATCGCGACTGGAAATCCGATTATACCGACGAGAGGGGGGGCGTCGCCCCGAGCGCCGCCGACGCCGCCCAAAGCATCTTCGGGCTCTACGGGGAAACTGCCGAAACCGCCGACGGGCCCCGGAACTGCACCACGATCGGCCCGAGATTCGAAGCGAACGTGGTCGTCGTCGGAGCGAGCCATGAAACGAGAGGCTCAGGGCGGAAAGTGTGCAAATGGATGTGGTACAAAGATTGATGCCAGCAATTCAAACGGGCATCATATCAAGCGTCACGCCGATGGCGGCAAAACAGATGCCAACAATCACGCTGAAGTATGCCCGGAGTGCCACAAAAAACTTCATGCCAGGGAGTGAATATGAGCCACTACATCGAAGTATCTAAATCGGAAGGTGAGCTCCCAATCCCGACGATTTGGAGAAAAGTATTTTACGATATTGTCGAGTCGTTTAAGGCGGATAATTTTACGCTCGATCATGACATGAATGATGTTGATAGTATATCTGACGATGAGGCTAAATACAATAAAAATAATATTTTAGCCTACGGAGAAAGCCTTGGCAGCCTCGACGGCAACACGTGGGAAACGTCCATTTGTCGTTGGATGGGAGATCACTGGGATGTTTTGGTAGATTTGAATACTTTAGATGGCGAAAGCGATCTAGTACTATTTGCGACTGTGAGAGACGAAAATGGTAAGTTTAGGTATAAAGTAAATTCAGTTCACGTTCCCTAAAAAGTCAATATATTACGACAATTTGTACTGAATATGTCTAGATCTCGTAGAGATAATTTAATTACTATTGCAATATAATTGAGAGTCATATTGCAGTGACAGTTCACCAGACGCGATCAACTACTCCGTGCTATAGGAGATCGATTGCGCTACGCTACGCACGACTGCACGCCATCTTGGCATGGCTCGCCACGCTCGCTTGATCTTGCTGGGCTATCCGTATGCGCGACGCAGGGTGGCAATCGTCGGCAGCGAACCTTCTTCGAAGTAACGTGACTATCGGCTCTATTGTGACCGTTGGGCGAATTAGCCGGGCGGGGGGCACATCTGGCGCTAGATGCGACCAAGTGCTCGTCATCGTGGTGCCGTCGGATGAGGATGGGCTGCGTCGCACCTTTGCCGATGCTCATCGCCGCTATACCGGGTTCATCAATGCACGGCACCGTTGGACAGGGCATCTCTGGCAGGGGCGGTTCGGCGCGGTGATGATGGATGAGCAGCATCTGGCGCACGCCATGCGCTACGTGTCGCTCAATCCGGTGTGCGCCCGGCTGGGCGACCGTGCCGAGGACTGGCGCTGGTCGAGCGTGCGGGCACACCTGGCGGGCAGGGACGACGCATTGGTGAGCGTGGCACCGGCGATCGAGCGGTACGGCGATTTCGCCGCCTTCCTGGGGGGCTGCCGACTATGCCGACTGGCAGTCGCTCAGGCGGGCGGAGACGACCGGACGACCCTTGGGCGATTCCGACTGGGTGTCGCGGCTCGAGGCGGTGACCGGCCGAACGCTCGCGCCGCAAAAGCGCGGGCCGAAGCCGGGAGTTTAGTGCATTTAGTAAACTGTTACCGTAATCGGAAAACAGCAACGGTGATCGCAAGCCTTTTGATGCTTTCTGGCGCGAGTGTCAGAACCCGTGGCCCGGCCAGACGCAATCAGGATACCTGCGGTCGACGTACACGCGGACGCAGTGGAATCGCATTGCAACTGCCACAGGCTTCGACAGGATGCCCAGATACTCTGAGGTGATAAGTCAAGCGGTACGCCGCGAACAGACGGGATCAAAACGAGGGGATTGCGGGTGGCTTTGAGCGTCGTAATTCTTGCTCCAGCCGTTTGAATTCAAAACCCCCGCGAATCGTGTTTTCGCTTCGACTCCTCAACCACAGGAGTCCCTCATGCGTCACACGCCCATCGCCGCCGAGCCCGCCATCGATCCGCTCGACGACCCGCTTCCCGACTATGTGCCGGTCACGCTCCACCGCCAGCGCCACGACGGCTGGACCGCCGAGCGGCAGCGCACTTTCCTGGTCGTGCTGGCCGAAACCGGGTGCATTTCAGAGGCGTGCCGGATGGCCGGGATCAGCGGGCGCTCGGCGTACCGCCTTCGCGGGCATCCGCTGGGCAAGCCCTTTGCCGAGGCCTGGGACCGGGCGCTCAACTACGCCACCGCGAAGCTGATGACGATCGCCTATGACCGCGCCATCTGCGGATCGGTGCGCGAGATCTGGCGCAAGGGGAAACTGGTCGGCGAAGTGCGCGAGCCGTCCGACCGGCTGCTCATGTTCCTGCTCACCCTCATGGCGCCGCGCCGGCGCGGGCAATGGTCGGTCTGGGGCCAGCAGATGGGGGCAAGCGATGAGGCGGCGGCCGACCTGGCGCCGATGCTCGACGCGCTGGCCGATTGCGCGGTGGCGAGCGAGCCGTTCGGCGAGGATGACCTTCGTTTCGAGCCGCCCGGCGGGGTCGTTCCGCGGCGCGACCTGTCCGCCGCCGAGCTCGCCGACCTGGCCAATGCGTGACTCACGCGTAGGGTTATGACGTTAGCGACGCTTTGGCGGTGGTTGGCCGGCTTGCTCCCGGGGTCGCTGGCCCGGGGATGGGGAGCGCTGCGTGACTCACGCGTAGGGTTCGTACTTTTGGGACCGTATTGCGGTGTCCGCCTTCTCCCGTCCCTGCGTCTCCGGGTCTCGCTACCGGGTCTCCGGCGGCCGGCCGCCGGGCAGGAGACGCGACATCCGGGCTTGCGGCGCGGCGGATCCCGGCACGAGGCCGGGATGACGGTCGGCGCTGGGAGGACGGCGGGAAAAGACTCACGCGTAGGGTTCGGACTTTTGCGACGTCATCCGCCTCCCGCAGCCCCGTCCCGCGCGGCGTCAGCCGGTCATTTCCTCCAGCTCCTTGCCCTTGGTCTCATGGATGAACTTCTGGACCAGGAAGAAGCTGATCACCGCGCACACCGCGTAGAAGGTGTAGCTGGCGGCCAGCCCCAGCTTGGCGGCCATCACCGGAAAGCTCTGCGCGATCAGGTAATTGGAGAACCATTGCGCGAAGCCGCACACCGCCAGCGCCGATCCGCGGATCTGGTTGGGAAACATCTCGCCCAGCATGACCCACATCACCGGGCCCCAGCTCAAATTGAAGAAGATCACATAGAGGTTCGCCGCGACCACCGCGATCGTGCCGAGCTGGGGCGAGAGCTGGAGCTTGCCGGCGGCGTCGAGCGAGCCCTGGCTGAACGCATAGACCAGCCCGAACAAGGTGACCGCCATGCCCGCCGATCCGATCAGCAGCAGCGGCTTGCGCCCGATCTTGTCGACCAGGGCGACGGTGACCAGGCAGGCGGCGATCGACACCGCGCCCGACACGATGTTGATCAGCAGCGAATCCGCCTCGGTAAAGCCGGCGAGCTGCCACAGGGTCGCGCCGTAATAGAAGATCACGTTGATCCCGACGAGCTGCTGGAACACCGCGAGCAGCAACCCGGCCCACACCACCGGGCGGACGCCGCCCTTCACCGGGTCCAGGATGTCGCGCAGTTGCGGGCGGTGATCGGCGCTGAAGCTCGCGCGGATCTCGCTCAGCTTGGTCGCCGCGGTGTCGGCGCCGAACAGGCTGGTCAGCACGCCCTCGGCCTCCGCCTCGCGGCCCTTCGCCACCAGGTAGCGCGGGCTTTCCGGGATCAGGAACAGCGCGACCAGGAATATCGCGGCCGGGATCGCCTGCATCAGGTACATCCAGCGCCACGCCTCGATCCCGCCGAGCATCTCGGTGGAGGCGCCCGCGGCATTGGCGAGATAGTAATTGACCACGAACGCGGCGGTCAGGCCGGAGATGATCATGATCTGCTGGATCGTGGTCATCCGCCCGCGGATATTGGCCGGCGCGACTTCGGAGATATAGGCGGGCGACAGCACGCTCGCCGCACCCACCGCCATGCCGCCGACGATGCGCGCGATGACGAACACCGGCTGGGCATGCGCGAAGCCCTGGACCAGCGCACCGCCCAGGAACAGGATCGCCGCCAGCCGCATCACGTTGCGGCGGCCCATCCGGTCGGCCAGCGTGCCGGCGAAGAACGCGCCGATGAAGCAGCCGATCAAGAGCGAGCCGACGGTGAAACCCAGCCCGCTTTCGCTCAGGGCGAACGCCGCCTTCAGCCCCGGCTGGGTGCCGTTCACCGCGCCGCTGTCATAGCCGAACAACAGTCCGCCGATCGTCGCCACCGCGACGATCATCGCGATCAGGCCGCTATTGGCCCCGCTACCGGTCTTGGCCGCACCCCCGCTCATCCTGCTCTCCCGTTCTTGTTATCATGGTCGGTATGCGTTGACCGGCACCCCGGCGACGTCCGCGTCGAAGGCGAAGAGGTGCCCGGCGAGCGGCTGCGCGGCGAGCGCTGCGGCATCGAGCGCGAGTTTCGCACTGGTGGCATAGGCGGTCGTGAGGTCGGGGCCGCCGAACGCGATCTTGGTGATGTTGGCGACCGGGAAGCGGATGGTCTCGACCAGCGCGCCCGCGGGATCGTAGCGCCGCGCGCTCCAGCCGCCGAACAGGCCGGTCCACACGCAGCCCTCGGCATCGACCGTCGGGCCGTCGGGATGGCCGTCGGCCTTGTCGATCGCCACGAACGGACGCAGCGGGCCGAGCGAGCCGTCGTCATGGATGGCGGCCTGGCCGATCGTCCCGGCGAAGGTATCGGTGACGTAGAGCGTCTTGCCGTCGGGCGCGATGGCCGGGCCGTTGGTCACCACCGCGCCGGGCAGCCCGGTGTCGGTCACGCGCCCATATGCGAGGCGGTAGAAGCGGCCCGATGCCTGCGCCTCGCTGTCGTCCATCGATCCGAACCACAAAGCGCCGTCGGGACCGACCACCGCGTCGTTGAGCCGGTTGTGGGGCGTTTGGGGCTCGACCTCGATCCGGCCGGAGAAGCTGCCATCGGCCGGATCGAACAGGTGGATGCCGGTCTTGAGCCCTGCGACCAGCCCGCCGCCCGCGACCGGCTTCACCCAGCCGACCGGCGAGGGCGCATCCCAGCGTGTGGTGCTGCCGTCGCTCTCGAGCCGGTAGACGCACGGCGCCTTGATATCGACGAACCAGAGCGCGCCCGCGATCCATACCGGGCCTTCGCCCAGCATCGCGCCGACCGGGGCGACCAGCTCGGGCGTTTTGCTCACCGCCACCCTGCGTCGACGAAATATTCGTGGCCGGTGCACATCCGCGCATCGTCCGAGGCGAGGAACAGCACCAAAGCCGCGACGTCGGCGGGCTGGATGCGGCCGTCCAGGCATTGCGCGGCGACCAGCTCGGCCTCGCCCTCGGGCGTGTACCAGCGTTCCTGGCGCGGGGTCTGGACGTTGCCCGGGATGACCGCGTTGACCCGGATGCCGTCGCGGCCAAGGTCGCGCGCCATCGACCGCGTCAGCCCTTCGATCGCCGCCTTGGCGGTCTGGTAGATGAGCAGGTCCGGGAGCGCGAGATGCCAGCTGATCGACCCGAAATTGATGATCGCGCCGCCGCCGGCGCGGCGCATCGCCGGGATCACCGCCTGGCTGGCGAAGAATTGATGGCGCAGATTCACTGCCATCCGCTCGTCCCAATAGGCCGGCGTGATCTCGTCGATCGTGTGGCGGTCGTCATTGGCGGCATTGTTGACCAGAATGTCGATCCCGCCCAGCCTTTCCGCGATCGCGGCGATGCGCGGCTTGAGGTCGTCGAGGTCGGTAAGGTCGCAGCGATCGTACAGCACCGCGCCGGCGCCGCCGAGCCGCTCGACCAGCGCCTGGGCGGCATCGTCCTGCACGTCGATGAACGCGACGCGCGACCCTTGCGCGGCGAAGGCTTCGACCAGGCCCTCGCCGATCCCGGTCGCGCCGCCGGTGATCAGCACGCGCTTGTCCTGGAGGCTCGGATATGACGCGCGGCCGGCGATGGAGGCGGGTTGCAGCATCAGTGGGCGACCTCGGCGAGTGCGGCTTGCGGCGCCAGCAGCTCGCGGCCTGCGAGATTGCGCATCAACTCGCCGATCCCGAACGTCCAGGCCGGCGCGGCCTTCGAGCTGGTGACCGGGTTGACCAGAATGCCCAGCCGCTCGCTCGCAATCGTGACGACGTCGCCCTCCTTGTGCGTGAACCCGCGGCCCGGCGCGTCGCGATCCTGGGTCGGCGCGAACATCGTGCCGAGGAACAGGACGAAGCCGTCGGGATAATGATGCTCGCTCAGCGCCTGGCGCACCAGCTCGGCCGGGTCGCGGCTGATCTGGCCCATGCTGCTCGATCCCGCCAGTCGATAGCCTTCGGGTCCCTCGATGGTCAGCGCGACCGTCGCCGAGCGCACGTCGTCGAGCGAGAAGTCGTCGTCGAACAACCGGATCAGCGGCCCGATCGCGCAGGACGCATTATTGTCCTTGGCCTTGCCGAGCAGCAAGGCCGATCGCCCCTCGAAATCGCGCAGATTGACGTCATTGCCGAGCGCGGCACCGACCGGCTCGCCCGCCGCGTCGACCACCAGCACGACTTCGGGCTCGGGGTTGTTCCAGGTCGAATCGGACCGCACGCCCACTGCGGCGCCGAACCCGACCGAGGACAGCACCGGCGCCTTGGTGAAGATCTCGGCATCGGGGCCGATCGCGACCTCGAGATATTGCGACCACATGCCGTCGGCGATGAGATTGTCCTTGAGCGCGGCGGCCTCGGGCGATCCCGGCGTCACCGCGCGCAGGTCGCCGCCGACATGCGCCGCCAACCGGTCGCGGATCGCCGCCGCCGCGCCGGCATCGCCCCGCGCGCGCTCCTCGATCACGCGCTCCAACGTGGAGACCGCAAAGGTCACGCCCGCCGCCTTGACGCACTGCAGGTCGATCGGGCTCAGCCAGTCGAGCGCCTCGATCGCGCCAAGCTCTTCGCCCCCTGCAGGGTCGAACGCACGCCGGGCGATCAGCTCGGAGACGGTCGGCGCGACGCGTGCCATGTCATGGGCAATGCCGTCGATGACGAGCACCGGGCTCGGCCCCTCGGCGCGCGCGACGCGGCCGACGAAGCGGCCCTGCCGCCAGTCGGCAGGCAGGAAATCGGCGGAAAACCTCCGCAGGCCGGCCATGTCCGCCATCCCCTCTGTTATCTTGGTAACGCTACCTTTTTACCCGGACGGCGAACAAGTCAAGCCCATCCTCATGGGCGTCAGCGGTCAGTGGCTGTCGCGCGGCAGCCCGCGGGTCTGCGCGATGCGCTGATATTTGACTGCGCTTTCGAGCACCGCGCCGGTGTCGAATTGTCCCACCAGGTCGCGCTGGATTTCCTGCCACGGGGTCTGCGACTCCGGCCGCAGCGCGGGGTCGAGCGCATCGAGCTCGCTGCGGCGGCGCTCGATCTCGGCATCATCGACCAGCATGTCGACGCGCCGCGCCTTGAGGTCGATCCGCACGCGGTCGCCCGAGCGGACCAGCGCGAGGCCGCCGCCGATCGCTGCTTCGGGCGCGGCGTTGAGGATCGACGGGCTGCCGCTGGTCCCCGATTGCCGTCCGTCACCGAGACAAGGCAAGGCATGGACGCCGGCGCGGATCAGCGCGGCGGGCGGGCGCATGTTCACTACCTCGGCACCGCCCGGATAGCCGATCGGTCCGGCGCCGCGCATGATCAGGATGGTGTTCTCGTCGATCCCGAGCGCGGGATCGTCGATCCGTTGGTGGAAATCCTCGGGCCCGTCGAACACCATCACCTTGCCTTCGAAGCAATCGGGATGGGCGGGGTCGGACAGATAGCGCGCGCGAAACTCGTCGGAGATCACCGAGAGCTTCATCACCGCGCCATCGAACAGATTGCCGCTGAGCACGGTCAGCCCGGCGGCGGGCCTGAGCGGCCGGTCATAGGGCCGGATCACGTCCTCGTCGGCGATCCGCGCCGCGGCGACATTGTCGGCGACGGTCCGGCCGTTGACGGTCAGCGCACTGCCGTCGAGCAAGCCGGCGCGATACAATTCGCCCATCACCGCGGGCACCCCGCCGGCGCGGTGATAGTCCTCGCCGAGATACTCGCCCGCCGGCTGCAGGTTGACGAGCAACGGCACCTCGACGCCATGCTCCTGCCAGTCGGCCAGGCTGAGTTCGACTCCCATGTGGCGCGCGATCGCGTTGAGGTGGATCGGCGCGTTGGTCGATCCGCCGATCGCCGAATTGACCCGGATCGCGTTGAGGAACGCGGCGCGGGTCAGCACGTCGCTGGGCTTGCGGTCGGCCTTGACCATCTCGACGATCTGCTTGCCGGTTTCCCAGGCGCATTGCTGGCGGTCGCGATGCGGCGCGGGGATCGCCGCCGATCCGGGCAGCGACATGCCGAGCGCCTCGGTCAGCGAGTTCATCGTCGTCGCGGTACCCATCGTGTTGCAGAAGCCGGTCGACGGCGCCGAGGTCGCGACCAGCTCGATGAAGCCCTTATAGTCGATCTCGCCCGCCGCGAGCATCTCGCGCGCTTTCCAGATGATCGTGCCCGAGCCGCTGCGCTGGCCATTGTGCCAGCCGTTGAGCATCGGCCCGACCGACAGGGCGATGGCCGGGATGTTCACCGTGGCGGCGGCCATCAGGCAGGCCGGTGTGGTCTTGTCGCAGCCGATCGTCAGCACCACGCCGTCGAGCGGATAGCCATAGATCGTCTCGACCAGGCTGAGATATTGGAGGTTGCGGTCGAGCCCGGCGGTCGGGCGCTTGCCGGTTTCCTGGATCGGATGGGTCGGGAATTCGATCGCGATGCCGCCGGCGTCGCGAATGCCCTCGCGGACGCGCTGGGCGAGGACGAGGTGGTGGCGATTGCACGGCGCGAGGTCGCTGCCGGTCTGGGCAATGCCGATGATCGGGCGGTCGGACTGCAGCTCTTCGACCGACAGGCCGTAATTGAGATAGCGCTCGAGATAGAGCGCGGTCATGTCGGGATTGTCCGGATTGTCGAACCAGGCGCGCGAGCGCAGCTTGTTGTTCCCCTTGTCGCCGCCCGCCATGTCGCCTGCTCCTGTCGATCCGCGCGCTTGATAGCGGCGGTCCTCGCCGATAGAAAGCCGATATATATGATAAATGGATGCCGGGCATGCCGCTGAGACGGGGACCAACGAGACTGGCTATCGTCGGACCGGGCAAGATTGCGCGCGATCAGCATGTCCCGGCCATCGCGGCCAATGCGGATTTCGATCTCGTCGCGGTCGCCGGCCCGGACGATGGCGGCCTCGGCGTCACGCATTATCCGACGCTGGCCGCGCTGATCGCGGCGGGCGGGGTCGATGCCGTCGCGATCTGCACGCCGCCCGCCGTCCGTCACGTCCTTGCCCGTGAGGCGATCGCGGCCGGGCTGCACGTGCTGCTGGAAAAGCCGCCGGCGGCCACCCTGGCCGAGGGGCAGGACCTGATCGCGCGTGCCGAAGCGGCGGGCGTGACGGCGTTCGCTGCCTGGCATTCGCGCGAAGCGGCGGGGGTGGCCGACGCCCGGGCCTGGCTGGCGAACCGCCGGATCGACCGCGTCGCGATCGTCTGGAAAGAGGATATCCGCCGCTGGCATCCCGGACAGGAATGGATCCTCGGCCCGGGCGGCTTCGGCGTGTTCGATCCCGCCATCAACGCGCTGTCGATCCTGACCGCGATCGTGCCTGGCGCGGTGATGGTCCGCTCGGCGGCGATGACGATTCCCGAGAACCGCGCCGCACCCATTGCAGCGACGATTGCGATGGAGCTGGCGAACGGCGCGCCAGTGACCGCCGATCTCGATTTCCTCCAAACCGGTCCGCAGACCTGGACGATCACGGTCGACACCGATGGCGGCCGGCTGGTCCTCATCGATGGCGGCGCGCGCTGGACGATCGACGGGGTCGAGCGGACGGGCAAAGATCGCGAATATCCCGGCCTCTATGCGCGGTTCGCCGCGCTGAAGGCGGCAGGTGCGTCGGACGTCGATCTCGGCCCGCTGCAACTGGTGGCGGACAGCTATCTGGTGGCGGATGTGCGCCGCGGCGCGGCCTTCGCCTTCTGATCGCCGTCATGCTCGATCAGCTCCAGCACGTCGTCGATGATCAGCCGCATCGCCTTGCGCGCGCGGTCGGCGTCGCGGGCGACGATCGCGTCGCGCACCGCGGCGTGGTCGGGCACGCTGGCCGAGCGGCCCTTGATGCGATTGGTGAACCGGATCGAGGTGCGCAGGGCAGTCGCGACGACATCGCGGAATTGCCAGTAGAACGGGTTCTTCGACGCGCGCAGCACCGCGACGTGAAACGCGATATCGGCATCGAGCGTGTCGTCCTCGCCACGCTCGGCGGCCGCCATCCGGTCGAGCCCCTCGCCGATCCAGGCGAAGTCCGCCTCGTCGCCGAATTGCGCCGCCAGCCCCGCCGCCTCGGGCTCGATCGCGACGCGCAACTGGTTGAACTGGCGCAGCAGTTCGACCGAGAATTGCCGTTCGAGCAGCCAACGCAGCACGTCGGTGTCGAACAGGTTCCACGACGTGGTCGGCTCGACGATCGTCCCCTGGCGCGGCCGCGCGCTGAGCAATCCCTTGGCGGTCAGCATCTTGACCGCCTCGCGCGTCACCGACCGGCTGACGTCGTGCTGCTTCGCCAGGTCCGCCTCGGTCGGGAACGGCCTCCTGTCATATTCCCCGGTGACGATCGCGCGGCCCAGGCTGTCGAGCATGCCATAGGTCAGGTTGCGGCCAAGCAGCGCGCGCGACCCGGGATTGCCGTTCGAAGAAAAGTCGGTGGCCATGAACCCTCCCTGCACCGCACGAACGAGCATGTCACCTTTCGCTGCTGGACAGAAGTGATAAATAATATAATTCGCGGAAACAGGGCCGCGCTGACGGCATCCGGGGAGGAACCGTCATGAGCCTGTCCACGATCGATATTGTCGTCGTCGTGATCTACGCGATCGGCATTTTCGGGCTGGCGCAATGGGTCAGCCGCGAGAAGGCCGGCCACGCCAAGACCACGTCGGACTATTTCCTCGCCTCGAAAAACCTGCCCTGGTGGGCGATCGGCGCGTCGCTGATCGCGGCCAATATCTCGGCCGAGCAGATCGTCGGCATGTCGGGATCGGGCTATGCGATCGGCCTCGCCATCGCGTCCTACGAATGGATGGCGGCGGCGACCCTGCTGATCGTCGGCAAGTTCTTCCTGCCGATCTTCCTGCGCAACCAGGTCTATACGATGCCGCAATTCCTCGAGAAGCGGTACGGACGGCTGCTGCCGATCATCATGGCGGTGTTCTGGCTCGCGCTCTACGTGTTCGTGAACCTGACCTCGATCATCTGGCTCGGTTCGATCGCGGTGACCAAGGTGGCCGGCGTCGACCAGAATGTCGCGCTCGTCGTGCTCGGCGCCTTCGCCTTGCTCTACCAGTTGCGTGGCGGGCTCAAGGCGGTGGCGCTGACCGACATCGTCCAGGTCACGCTGCTGGTGCTCGGCGGGCTGGTGGTCGCCTATCTGACGCTGACCCAGATCGGCGGCGGCAGCCTGATCGCCGGCTGGCACAAGCTCACCGCGGCAGCACCCAGTCATTTCCACATGATCCTGCAAAAGGGCGATCCGCATTACATGGACCTGCCTGGCCTCAGCGTGCTGATCGGCGGGATGTGGATCGCCAATCTCTCCTACTGGGGATTCAACCAGTACATCATCCAGCGCGCGCTGGCGGCCAAGTCGATCGGCGAGGCGCAGAAGGGCGTATTGTTCGCCGCTTTCCTCAAGCTGCTGATGCCGGTGATCATCGTCCTGCCGGGGATCGCGGCGGTGGTACTGGCGCCCGATCTCGCCAAGCCCGACGAGGCCTATCCGACGATGATGCGGCTGCTGCCGACCGGGCTGCTCGGGCTGGTTTTCGCGGCGCTGATCGCGGCGATCATCGCCTCGACCGCGTCCAAGATCAATTCGATCGCGACGATCTTCACGCTCGACCTCTATGCCAAGTTCCGCGGCAAGCCGGCCACGGCCGAAGGCGACGCGGCCGGCAATGAAACGCACCTCGTGCTGGTCGGGCGGATCGCGGCGGTGGTCGCGATCGTCATCGCCATCCTGACCGCGCGTCCCCTGGTCGGGGCGAGCGAGCAGGCGTTCCAGTTCATCCAGGAATTCACCGGCTTCTTCACGCCGGGCATTACCGTGATCTTCCTGCTCGGCCTGTTCTGGAAACGCGCCAATGAAGCCGGTGCGATCGTCGCCGCGGTGTCGTCGGTGTTGCTGTCCTATCTCGCCAAGACGATGCTGCCGTCGCTGCCGTTCATGGACCGGATGGGGGTCGTGTTCCTCGTCGCGCTGGCGCTGGCGGTGATCGTCTCGCTGGTGACGCCGCAGCGTGCGGGTGCCGATACGATCGAGACCGGCGATGTCCGCTATGCGACCTCGACCGGGTTCAATATCGGCGCGCTGGCGGTGGTCCTGATCCTGATCGCACTCTACGCGACCTGGTGGTGAGGTGAGCGCGTTCCTCGCGATCGACTGGGGGACGACCAACCGGCGCGTCTATCGCATCGCGGACGGGCGCGTCGCGGAGACGGAACAGGATGCGCGCGGGGTGACCGCGGTCACCGACTTCGAGAGCGAGCTCGCGGCGATCCGCGCCAGGCTCGGCGACTTGCCCGTGCTGATGGCTGGGATGGTCGGATCGACGATCGGCTGGCGCGATGCCGGCTATATCCCGGCGCCGGCCGCGCTCGGCGACCTCGGCGACGGGTTGTGCCGAATCGATGACCGCACGGCGATCGTTCCCGGTGTCTCGTTTCGCGATGCGGGGCGCTGCGACGTGATGCGCGGCGAGGAAGTGCAGGCGCTGGGTGCCGCCGCCGCCGGGCTGGTGCCGGACGACGCGATGCTCGTCCAGCCGGGGACGCATTGCAAATGGATCGAGATGGCGAGCGGCCGGATCGCCCGTTTCACCACCGCGATGACCGGCGAATTGTTCGCCTTGCTCCGTACGCACAGCATCCTGGCCGCGCAGCTAGCGGGTGAGGTTGCTCCTGACGATGCCTTTCTGGAAGGCGTGCGTGAAGGGGCAAAGCGCGATCTCACGGCGTCGCTGTTCGGCATTCGCGCGGCGAGCCTGCTGGGCGCGCGGGCCGACGCCGACATGGCCTCGTTCGCCAGCGGGTTGATCATCGGCGCCGACGTTGCCGCCCGGGCGGCAGCGAGCCCGCTCGATACTGCCTATATCCTGGCCGACACGCCGCTTGGCGCGCTCTATGGCGCGGCGATCGAGGCCAATGGCCGGACCGCGACGCTCGTCGATGGACAAGCCGCGTTCGTGGCGGGCATCGTTCGCCTGGGAGACTGTCTGTGACTGCGCTGTCCGCCTTCGACGCCGCCTTCGACCGTTGCCCGCTCGTCGCGATCCTGCGCGGCGTGAGGCCGGACGAGGTCGTCGCGATCGGCGAGGCGCTGGTCGGGGCAGGCTTCACCCTGATCGAGGTGCCGCTCAATTCGCCCGATCCGCTCGACAGTATCGCGGCGCTGGCAGCGGCGATGGGTGATCGCGCGGTCGTTGGGGCAGGGACCGTGCTGACCGTCGACCAGGTCGCGGCGGTGCGCGGGGCCGGGGGGCGGATGATCGTCGCGCCGAACACCAACCCGGACGTCATCCGCGCCGGTGCCGCAGCCGGACTGGTCTCGCTGCCCGGCTTCGCAACGCCGAGCGAGGCCTTCGCTGCGCTCGACGCCGGCGCCACCGCGCTCAAGCTGTTTCCCGCCGAAGCGGCCAGTCCTGCGGTGCTCAAGGCGATGAAGGCGGTGCTGCCCCCGGCCGTGCGCGTGCTGCCGGTCGGTGGCATTGGCCCGGGCAACATGGCCGAATGGCTGGCGGCGGGTGCCGCCGGGTTCGGGCTGGGGTCGACGCTCTACCAGCCGGGCATGGCCGCGGCCGAGGTCGGCAATCGCGCTCGTGCGGCGATCGAGGCCTCGAAGCGGCGTTGAGCCGAGCCGGACACCCGACAGCGTTCGTGGTGTCGGTGCGGCCGAGAGATGAGGACCGCATTTCCGGCGCTATACAATTCGGCAATGTTCGCTGCCCGGCCTTGACTCGTTTGGCTTTTCAGAAACAAAAATACAAAACAGTGTTGCGAAGCCCGACCTCGAGCGTCCATCCATGAGCGATGGGTGTCGACGGTCCGGTTGTTGGCCGTCGGGAGAGAGTCATGGTCCGATCGTTCCTCATTCCAATCGTGGCCCTGGTTGCCGCCTGCTCGGCGGCCACGCCCGGCGCGCCGCCGCAAAAGGCGGCCTTCCGCGTCGACAACCATCCGCTGCCCGGCGAAGGGCGCGGCGACTATATCGTCGCCGATCCCGCCGCGAACCGGCTGTACGTGACGCATACCGGGTCGCTGCAGGTGCTCGATCTCACCACGCTCGAGACGGTCTACACGGTCGGCGGGCTCAAATGGGCGCATGGCGTCGCGCTCGACCAGGCGCGCGGGCACGGCTTCGTCACTGATGGCGATGCGAATGTCGTGGTGATGTTCGACCTCACCGACGGCAAGACGCTCAAGGCGATCCCGGCCGGCACCAAGCCCGACTCGATCCTGCGCGATCCGGCGTCGGGCCTCGTGTTCGCGTTCAATGGCGAGTCGAACAATGTCAGCGTGATCGATCCCGCCACCGCCGCCGTGGTGAAGACGATCGACCTCGGCGCCGCGCCCGAATTCTCGCAGGCCGACGGCAAGGGCAAGGTCTGGGTCAATCTCGACGACGGCAACGCCATTGCCGAGATCGACAGCAAGACGCTTGGCCTGGCGCGCAAGCTGCCGCTCGCGGGATGCGAAGGGCCGGCGCCGCTGGCGTTCGACAAGACCGATCGCCTGCTGTTCAGCGGCTGCGGCAACCGCGTCATGACGGTGCTCGATGCCGATAGCGGCAAGCTGGTCGCGACGGTGCCGGTCGGCGAGGATCCCGATGGCATCGCCTATGACGAGGCACGGGCACGAATCTTCGTCGGCAATCGCTCGGGCGGCTGGACGATCGTCCGCAAGGAAGGGCGCGCGGCGTACAAGGTCGAACAGACCTTGCCGATGCCGACCTATGCCAAGACCGCCGGGCTCGACCCCGTCACGCATCGCGTGTTCAGCTCGACGGCCGACCTGATCTGGCCGCCCAGGAAGGGCGACGAAAAGCCGTTGCCGCTGGCGAAATCGGGAACCTTCCGGCTCGTCGTCATCTCGGAGGCGAACCGGTGATGACGCTACGCCCATTGATGCTGGCGGCCGCCCCGCTCGCCCTGATCGCGGCAGCGCCGGCATCGGCGCAATCGGTCGTCGACATGGAGGCATTGTCGGCGGAAATCGCGGAGCTCAAGGCGCAACAGGCGACGACTGCGGCCCGGATCGCGCAGATCGAGAAGATGCTGATATCGACGGGCACGCCGGCGCCGGCCGTTGTGGCAGCGTCTCCGATATCGTCCGCGTCCGGTACGCCGCAGACCGCCGGTGGCGCGGCCGCGCCGATCAACCCGGCGGGTGGCTCGGCGCCGGGCGTACTGCCCAGCGCATCGCCGTCGCGGCTCGCGATCAACGGCGATCTGCGCGTGCGCTACGAGGCCAATTTCGGGCGCGCCAACGTCCGCGATCGCGATCGCGGCGTCATCCGCGCGCGGCTCCGCGCGACCTATGCGATCAACGACCGGTTCTTGATCGGCGCGGCGCTCGGCACGGGCGACAATGACGATCCCAACAGCACCGACCAGACGCTCGGCTTCTTCGACGACGACCTGACCGTGTCGCTCGACCAGGCCTATATCCGCGGCAATTTCGGCAACCTCAGCCTGGTCGGCGGCAAGATCCCGCAACCGTTCGTCCGGACCGAGATGGTGTGGGACGGCGACGTCAATCCGCAGGGCCTGAGTGCCGCGTACAGGATGGACCTTGGCCGCGGCGCGACGCTCAAGGCCAATGCGCTCTATTTCCTGATCGACGAAGCGGCGGGCGGCAAGGACAGCCGCATGATCGGCGGCCAGCTCCAGTTCGAGACCGCGAGCAATGCGTCGACCAGGGTCGAACTGGCGGCGGGCTATTACGACTTCCGCCTGTCCAACCTGATCGATGGCGATGCCGGCGACTTCCGCACCAACCGCTTCGCCGGCGGGCGGTACCTGTCCGACTTCAACCTGGTCGATCTGGTCGGCGCGGTGACGTTCAAGCCGTTCGGCGAGAAATGGCCGATCCGCATCGTCGGCGACTATGTGAAGAATCTCGGCGCCACCACCGATCAGGACAGCGGCTATGGCATCGACCTGCTGATCGGGCGCGGCAGCAAGGTCGGCGATTGGCGCTTCGGCTATGGCTATGCCGCGGTCGGGGTCGATGCCGTGCTCGCCGCGTTCAGCCACGACAATACCGATCTCGCGACCAATTACCGCCAACACACCGCGCTGATCGACTACATCGTCATGCCCAATGTAACCCTCAACACCACCTTCTACCGCTACCGGGCCAAGGCGTCCGGCCTCACCCCGGCTTTCCCGGTCGGCGACTGGGCGAACCGGCTCCGGCTCAACGTGCTGGTCAGTTTCTGACCCATTCCGGGGACTGGCCGGATCCGCCGGCGAAAACATGACTCGTCCACCGCGGAAATATCGCTATGGTCCTTGTGCGTTCGAAAATACAATTTGTCAGCCGCGTGTCAGCGGTGCGGGCGCATAGGGACGGACGATGGCATGTGATCGGCATCTTCCCGGGGAATCGCGCTGATGCGCGCATTGGTCGTCGAGGACGATCCCGACATAGCGGGTGACGTCGATCGCGGCCTGGCCGAAGCCGGTTTCGTGGTCGACCGGATCGACAATGGTCCCGACGCCTGGTTCGCCGGCGATACCGAGGATTATGCGATCGTCGTGCTCGACCTCGGCCTGCCCGGGCTCGACGGGCTGACCGTGCTGCGCCGCTGGCGCGCGTCAGGACGCACCATGCCGGTGCTGATCCTGTCGGCGCGTGGCGACTGGACCGAGAAGGTCGAAGGGATCGAGGCCGGGGCCGACGACTATCTCGCCAAGCCGTTCCAGCTCGGCGAGCTGGTGACGCGGGTGCGCGCGCTGCTTCGCCGCGCCGGCGGCCATGCCGCGCCGATGCTCGAAGTGGGGCGGCTCAAGGTCGATACGATGAAGCGCCGCATCCTGGTCCGCGATGCCGAGGTTCGGGTGTCGCCGCTCGAATTCCGGCTGATCAACTACCTCGCGCACCAGGCCGACCGCACCGTCGCGGTCGGCGAGATCGCCGACCATCTCTACGGCACCGCCGGCAGCGGCGACGTCAACGCGATCGAGGCGCTGGTAATGCGGCTGCGGCGCAAGGTCGGCAGCGACAGTATCGAGACGCGGCGCGGGTTCGGCTACCGGCTGACCGGGGGAGCGGGCTGATGCGCTCGCTGCGCCTGCGCCTGATCGCCTTTGCCGCGCTGACCATCGCCATCGCCCTGTGGGCGGCGGGATCGGTGATCGGCACCTTGTTCGAACATTATATCCAGCAGCGCATCGCGATCATCCTGACGCACGAAGGCAAGGCGCTGATTGCCGCCACGACGATCGGCCCCGACGGCGTGCCGCGCGTCGCGGGCGTGGATCTCGATGCCCGGTTCCGCCGGCCGGGCAGCGGCCTCTATTGGGAAATCGTCGCCCCCGCCGGCACGGCGCGATCGGCGTCGCTGGCGGGAAAGACACTGGCGACGGCGGTGGAGGGTTCGGTCTCGTCGGTGGCCGACTGGCGTGCGCTCGAGATTGCCGGTCCCTATGAAACCGATCTCCTGCTGGTCGAGCGCGACCTCAGGATCGGCAATCAGCCGGTCAGGGTCCGGGTCGGCGAGGACGATGCGCCGCTCGATCGCGCACGGGCATCGTTCGGTACCGAGACGGGGGCGTTCCTCCTGGCGCTCGGCATGGCGCTGGCGCTGGCGTCCTGGGTGCAGGTCGAGCTCGGTCTCTGGCCGCTCCGCCGCGTGCAGCGCGAACTGGCGGCGATGGAGCGCAATCCGGCGCAGCGCCTGTCGCCCGATCATCCGCGTGAAATCGACGGGCTGGCCAGGGCGATCAACGCCTTGGCCGATGTCCGCAGCGACGATCTGGCGCGGGCGCGGCGGCGCGCAGGCGATCTTGCCCATGCCCTCAAGACACCGCTCGCCGCGCTCGCCGCGCAGAGCCGCATTGCGCGTGGCGCCGGCGCCACGGGAGCGGCGGATGCAATCGACCAGACGTTGAGCGCGGCCGCTGCGGTGCTCGAATCCGAACTGGCCCGCGCCCGTGCTGCGGCCAGCCGGGCAGGGGATGGCGTCGCCTCGACGCACCCCGCCGCCCTGATCGAGGGATTGTTCGCGGTGCTCGGACGGACCGAGCGCGGCATGGCGTTGGTGTTCGATTCCGACATACCGGCCGATTGGGATGTCGGCATCGACAGCGCCAGCTTCGCCGAGATTTTCGGCAATCTGCTCGACAATGCGACGCGGCATGCGCGGCGGGTGGTCCGGGTCGACGCAATCCGCGAAAATGGCCGGCTGACCTTTACCGTCGACGATGACGGCCCCGGCATCCCGGCCGACCAGCGCGACGGCGCGCTTCGCCGCGGCGTGCGGCTCGACGAGAGCGGGGCCGGCCACGGCCTCGGCCTCGCGATCGTCGCCGACCTGGTCGAGGCGACCGGCGGCACGATCGCCCTGGGCGAGAGCTACGATGCCGGCCTGCGCGTCGCGATCGGCTGGCCCGACACCCTTCTCAACCCCAACGCGACGCCCTGACCGGCGCGCATCCCATTCCACGGAGCAGCTAGATGCAGATTGCCCATATTCCCAAGGTCAACGCGCGATACTGGTCGGCGATCACCCTCGCCAGCCTGTTCGGCACCAACATGGGCGACCTCTACGCGCACGAGGCGCATCTCGGCATCCTGGTCGGGACCTCGATCCTCGCCGCGCTCGCCGCCTGCGTGTTCCTCGCCGAGCGCCGCGACCCCGCGCCGCGCGAGCTTTATTACTGGCTGGTGATCATCGTCATCCGCACCGGTGCCACCAACATCGCCGATTATTTCAAGCACATCATCCCCTGGGTCGTGTTCGGCGCGATCCTGACCGCATTGCTCGCCGGCTTCGCCTGGCTGTCGCAGCGTGGTGACGCCCGGCGCGAGGCGGCAGCCGAGGCACAGGGCATGCCCGACACCGGCACCGCCTATTGGCTCGCGATGCTCAGCGCGGGCGTGTTCGGGACCTTCATCGGCGACGTCTGCTCGAAGCTGATCGGCAAGGGCTATGCTTCGCTCGGGCTCGGTGCCTTGCTGCTCGTTGCGCTGGCGATGTGGCGGCGCGACGGTGCGAATCGTTTCTGGCTCTATTGGCTGGCGCTCGCCGTCGCGCGCACCGCGGGCACCGCGATGGGCGACTGGCTTGCCGAAACCGAAGCGCTCGGCATCGGCCTGCCGCTGTCGACCCTGATCACCGGCACGGTGTTCGTGCTGATCCTGCTGCTGTGGCCGCGCAAGGGCGGTGCCGCCGTTCCCGTCGCTGCCTGATTGCCACTCTTGTTCGAGGTGCAGACCATGTTTCTTCGTTTCCTGCCCAAGCTGTTCGCCATGCTGTTCGCCGGGTTTCTGTCGATTGCCCCCGCCATGGCGCAGGACCAGCTGGACGACGGCCCCAAATCGCTGGTGATCAGCTACCGTTCGACCGCCGCGCATCGCCCGGCCTTCCGCCAATATCTCGCCACCAACCTCGCGCCGCGGCTGCGCGCGATGAAGGCCAAGGGCGAGATCTCCGATTTCCGCATCTTCTTCAGCTGGTACCACCAGCCGGCGGTGTGGGACGGGCTGGTCATCCTGCGCTTCCCGACCTTTACGGCGGTCGGTGGCTGGAACAAGCTTGAGCGCACGCAGCCGGGCGGGCTCGACACCCCCGGCCTGGCGCTCGCCGACCCGGTGGCGAGCTATTCGAGCGATCTAGCCTGGTCGCGCAATCCCGACACGCTCAAGGATGGCGAAGTCTATTACATCATCCCCTACGAGTATCGGAACGAGGCCGAATATCGCGATTACGTGAAGGCCTATGTGCAGCCGCAATTCGACGGCTGGATCGCGGCCGGCGCGCTCAACGGTTATGAGATCTACATGAACCGCTACGGCACCGGCAGCCCGTGGGATGCCCTGTTCATCCAGCATTATCGCGACATGGCCGCACTCGGCCAGCGGCAGCGGATCACCGCCAGCGTCCGCGAGAAACTGCGCAACGATCCGCAGTGGAAGGCCTGGAGCGACAAGAAGGCCGACATTCGCAGCGAGAGCGAGAACAGCATCGCCGAACTGATCGCGCACTGACGCGCAGGTCTTTCAGGACAGGATTGGATACCGACATGAAGGGGAAGCAGATGAAGGGCCTGATAGCTGGCACGATCGCCGCCTTGGCGATCGCGCTCGGCGCCGCCGGCGGTGCCGCCAAGGACCGCCCGGTCGCCTCGAATAACAATGCGATGTTCCCGCCGCCCGATTGCACGGCCTATGTCGCGTACGACCGCGACATGAAATTGCCGGGTTACCTGCTGCCGACCAAGGCCGGGCCGAAGACCTGCATTCCGTTTACCAGCACTGCCGCAAAGCCACCGGCCAAGTATCGCGGCGACTATTATGTGGCCGAGTTCACCGACGAGAAGCTCCGCGCGCGCTGGAAGAAGTGCAAGGACGACAAGGAATGCCACAAGCGCGTCTACGACCAGGTGATGAAGCGGCATCCCCCGAACAAGGAATATGCCCTGAAGGACCCGCGCGGCCGCTTCCTGCTCGGCAAGATCGACGAGAAAGGCGGCGATACCGATTTGAGCCAGGTGCGCCGTCCCGGTTTCTTCGTCCGCGCGCCTTATGCCGAGCCGATCGCTTCGGTCGATCCCGATACCTGGGTGGTCGAATTCACCATGCCGGTCGAAGCCTATGAGCGCATCCACAAGCAGATGACCGGCGATATCAAGGTGCGCGGCTGGTACATCCGCGGCGCCGGGGTCGATGACGGCAAGGGCGGGCGCAAGCGCGCGCTGATCATCATGAACGGCGGCGGCGGCGACCGCGTCACCGCGCTCGATGACCCCAACGATATCGCGTACGTCGTCGACCCCAAGACCGGCGTGACCATTCCCGACGACGATTGGCCCAAGGGCGGCACCGGCGTGCAGGGCGAGCGGTACTGGCGCCAGACCTGGCTCCGCCTGCACCAGGCCGGGTTCGACGTGCTGGCGATGGATCGCCGCGGCGTCGGCATCTCGGGCGGGTTCAGCGATACCAACACGCTGCAGCAGGGCCGCGACCTGCTCGACGTGGTCGCGAGCCTGCGCAGCGGCAAGGGCATGCGCGCGCTCGGTCCCGACGGCAGATTGAGCAAGGGCGAGGATGCCGCGGCGGCGGTGCGCGGTGGCCCGTCGCGGGCCGGCTTGCCGGTGTTCTTCATGGGCAGCTCGCGCGGCACCATGGCGAGCGGCTGGGCGATGGCGATCAATTTCGACAAGGAATGCAGCTACGATCTGCCCAGAATCACCTGCACCGCACCACGCCGCGACCCGACCATCAAGGGCGCGATCCTGATCGCCGATTTCTCGAGCGGCGTCGGCTATCTCGAATCGGAGACCAGCCCCAAGGACGATGGCCGCGGACCCGGGCGCGATCGCGGATTGTTCATCGGCGGGATCGAGCAGGAGAACAACATCGTGTTCTTCCCGAGCTCGGCGATCCTCGCCAGCATCGGCAAATGGCCGAGCGGGTTCTTCGCGCGTGGCCTGTGGTGCTATGCCGACGGCCTGGAAGGCGGGATCGCCTCGTACCAGCGGGTGAAGGGGCTCAAGGACCTCGTCGTGGTGCGCGGCCCGCATGCCTTCGAGACCTGGCCGGCCGAGGAGAAGGACCGCGTCCGCGACCGCGTGATCGCTTATGCCCGCGCCGTCGTGCTCGGTCAGTCGTCGATCCCCGGCCGCCGCACCTGGAGCAACATGAAGGAACTGGTCGCGACCAGCAGCGACGTCTGGGAGCCGTCGACCAAGCCGACCGTCGTACCCTGATCGACGGCGAGCGTGACGGGGCCGCCGGGGCGATCGGCGGCCCAGCCACATTGGCGATTTGTATAAATCCGGAAAAACGGCACCAATCTCGACTGGCCCACAGCGGAAGGCAGGAGGATGCGGTGTTGAAAGTGCTCGTCGCGGAAGATGATGCCGAAACGCGGGACTATATCGAGCGCGGCCTGCGCGAGCTCGGCCATGCCGTCGTCTCGGCGGCGGACGGGCGCGATGCGCTGTATTTCGCGACCAGCGAGCCGTTCGACGCGATCATCCTCGACCGCATGCTGCCCGGGCTCGACGGCATGACCATCCTGCGCTCGATCCGCGGCGCCGGGGTCGATGCCCCGGTGCTGATGCTGACCGCGCTGGCGCGGGTCGAGGATCGGGTCGAAGGGCTCGAGGCGGGGGCCGACGACTATCTGGTCAAGCCGTTCGCCTTTACCGAGCTGACCGCGCGGCTCAACGCCATCTCGCGTCGCCCCGCCGCGGTCGCCGCCGAGACCGTGCTCAGGATCGGCGATGTCGAGCTCAACCGGCTCAAGCGCGAGGTGCGTCGCGGCGGCAAGCGCATCGACCTGCAGCCGCGCGAATTCGCCCTGCTCGACCAGTTGATGGACAATGCCGGGCGGATCGTCACGCGCACGATGCTGCTCGAGCGGGTGTGGGATTTCCATTTCGATCCCAAGACCAACATCGTCGAAACGCATGTCAGCCGGCTGCGGTCGAAGCTCAATGCCGGGTTCGATCACGATCCTATCCAGACCGTGCGCGGCTCGGGCTATCTCTACGATGCCTAGATTGCCCTCCTCGACCGCATTCCGCTTCGCCGCTTTCTACAGCGCGACCTTCACGCTGCTGATCCTGGCGATGGGTGCGGCGATGTATCTCGCGATCCGCCAGGAGCTCCGCTACGACCTCGACCAGCGCGTGCTGACCGAGCGCGACGGCGTGCGGCGCGAAGCCGCGGTCTACGGGCTCGCCCGCGTCGTGACCGAGCGAGCGAAGCACGAACAGGGCGACATGCGCTACGCCCTGCTCGGCGCCGGCAACAAGCTGGCGGCGGGGCGCGCGGTGGTCGCGGTGCCGGTGCCCGGCTGGGCCGACATGTATTTCGTCAAGGACAATGGCGGGCCCGACCTGACGCGGGCCTTTTCGATGAAGACGCCCGATGGCGGGCTGCTGATCGTCGGCGCCGATCCGGAGGCGATCGAGGATCTCGACGACCGCATGATCCCCCTGTTCGCGGTGGCCTTCGGGCTGATCGCGGCGATCGGCATTTCGGGTGCGTTCCTGCTGAGCCGTGCGCTCGGCCGCCGGCTCGATACGGTCACGCGGACCGCGCATGCGATCATCGGCGGCGATTTGGCGCAGCGCGTGCCCTTGTCGGGCAATGGCGACGAGTTCGACCGACTGTCGGCGACGCTCAACCAGATGCTCGACCGTATTGCCGCGTTGCTCGACAATCTGCGCCAGGTATCCGGCGATGTCGCGCACGACCTGCGCACGCCGATCGCGCGGCTGCGCCAGAAGCTCGATCTCGCGCTCACCGGCGAGCGCAGTGCCGCCGACCTGCGCAGCGCCATGCAGCACGCGGTCGAGCAGACCGAGGATATCCTCGAATTGTTCGCCGGCATCCTCGCCATTTCCGAAGTCGAGGCCGGCGCGTCGATCGTCAAACTGCCGGTCGACCTGAGCGCGCTCGTCACCGACATTGCGGATATCTATCAGCCGGTCGCCGAGGAAGACGGCAATCGCCCGTTCGCGCGCGCCATCGCGCCGGATATCGTCATCGCGGGCAATCGCGGACTGCTTGCCCAGCTGTCGACCAATTTGCTCGACAATGCTTTGCGCCACACGCCGCGTGGCGCCGGGCTCGACATCGGCCTGACCGCCGACGACGCGACGGTGACCATCATCGTCGCCGATCACGGCCCGGGCATCCCCGACGACCAGCGCGAGCAGGTATTCGGGCGGTTCAAGCGGCTCGAGGCCAGCCGCACCACGCCGGGCCACGGGCTCGGGCTCAGCCTCGTCGCGGCGATCGCCAGGGCCCATGGCGGCAGCGTCCGCCTCGACGACAATCATCCAGGAGTGAAAGTCATGGTGACCCTGCCCCGGAGCGCGCGATGACGCGATCCTGGCTCGTTCTTCTGCTGGCGGGCAGTGCGCTGTCGGGCTGCGCGAGCTATGCACCCGCGCCGCTGCGCCCCGCATCGGATGTGCTCGCCGCGCCCGATCTAGCGGTTCTGTCGGCGGACGCCGCCAAGATCGACCGACCCTATCTAACGCCGCAGACGATCGATCTCGGCCAGCCGCTGACTCCCAATGCGCTGGCGGTGATCGCGGTGCTCGAAAATCCCGACCTCAAGGCGCAGCGCGCCAAGACCGGGGTGACCGATGCCCAGGCTTTTGCCGCGCGATTGCTGCCCGACCCCAGCTTCCAGGGGAATTTCGACAAGATCCTGTCGGGTCCCGACGTGTTCAATGCCTTCGGTGCGCAGCTCGGCTTCGATCTCGGCGCGATCCGCACCGCCAAAGTGACGCGCGAATCGGGCGAGGCGGCGAAGCGCCAAATTCGGCTCGATCTCGCCTGGGCCGAATGGCAGACCGCGGGGCAGGCGCGGTTGCTCGGCGTGAGGGTGATCGCGCTGACCGACCAGCTGGCGATCGCGCGCGATACCGAGAAATCGGCGCAGGATTTGTTCGCCGCCGCGCAGCGCGCCGCCGGGCGCGGTGATATCGCCGCCACCGAGCTCGACACGCGCCGCCAGGCCCTGGTGGATGCGAGCGACAAGGTGCGGACTGCTGACAGCGCTTTGGTGGTGGCGCGCGGCGAGCTCAACAAGACATTGGGCCTGCCGCCCGAGGCCGAGCTCAGGCTCGCGCCCGCCGCGGAGGTTGCCGTCCCGCCCGACAGCGCCACCCTGGTCACTCAGGCACTGGACCGGCGGCTCGACCTCCAGGCCCTGCGCGCCGGTTATGGCGTGGCCGAGGCCGATCTCCACAAGGCAGTGCTCGACCAATTCCCCAATCTGTCGCTGACGCTCGCGGGCGGGCGCGACACCGCCAACAATTACACCGTGGGGCCGGCGATCGGCTTCTCGCTGCCGCTCTGGAACCGCAATCGCGGCGGCATCGCGGTCGCCACCGCGACCCGTGCGCAATTGATGGCTGAGTATGAGGCACGGTTGTTCCAGACGCGCGCCGAGATCGACGCCGCGGTCAAGTCGCTCGATGCGCTGCGCCGCCAGCGGGCCGAACTGGCCGGGCAGATGCCCGCGCTGCAGCGCTATGCCGATGCGACGATGCGCGCGGCGAAGCGCGGCGACCTCGCGCCGGCCACTGCCGCCACCGCCGAGCAGTCGATCCGCGACCGCCGGCTCGCGCTGCTCCAGATCGATCAGCAGATCGCCGAACAGACCATCGCGCTCGAACTCCTGTCGGGCGGCCCCAGCGAAGGATGGACCAAATGAAGACGCTCGCTCTGTTGCCGTTGTTCCTGCTTGCCGCCTGCAGCGGCGCGGGGAGCGGCGACGAGGAAAAGGCGCCCGAGCCGACCGCGCAGGTCAAGACCGCGCCGGCCGAGCTCGGTTCGTCGAACGACGCGCTGACCGTCTATGGCGCGACCGAGGCGACCCCGGGCAGCGCGCGGGCAATCGTGGCACCGGCCGAGGCGATCGTCGTGTCGGTCTCGGCGCCGACCGGCACCGCGGTGAGCCAGGGTGCCGCGATCGTCACCTTGCGCGCCAGCCCGGCGACGCAGGCGGCGATCGCCAAGGCGGCGGCCGATGCCGGCCAGGCGCAGGCGGCCTATGACCGCGCGCTGCGGCTGCGCAAGGACGGGCTGGTCAGCGACGGCGATGTCGAGACCGCGCGCGCCGCGGTGGCGACGGCCAGGGCAGCGCGGCTTGGGACCGGCATGGGCGGCAGCATCACGCTCCGCGCGCCGGTCGCCGGCACCGTCCAGAATCTGACCGTAAAGCCCGGCGACCAGGTCGCGGCGGGCGCATCGCTCGCGTCGATCGGCACGATCGGCGACTTGCGCGCGCGGTTCGGGGTCGACCCGGCGCTGGCGCCACGGCTCCATGCCGGATTGCCGATCGCGATGGATACGATCAACGGCACCGCGCCGACCAATGCGACGCTGGTTGGCGTCGATCCGCAGGTCGATCCGACGACGCGGCTCGCCTCGGTCTATGTCGCGGTGCCCGCCGGCATGCGGCTGGGCGCGGGCGAGCCGCTGCGTGGCACGCTCCAGGTCGGTGCGAGCTCGACCGGGATCACCATTCCCTATGCTGCCCTGCTCGACGATGGCGGGCGGAGCTTTGTCTTCGTGGTCAAGGACGGGGTGGCCAAGGAGCGCGACGTCTCGCCGGGCAATTCGGCGGGCGACCGTATCCAGATCCTCAAAGGCCTGCAGCCGGGCGAGCGTGTCGTCGTCGAGGGCGGCACCGCGCTCGAGGACGGCATGAAGGTCACCGAACCGGGCACCGGAGCGAAGAAGTGACGGAATTCCTCCAGCGCCACCGACGCTCGATCTGGCTGAGCGTCTTCCTGATCACCCTGGCCGGGCTCGCCGCGGCGACCCAGCTGCCGGTCACGCTGTTCCCGCATATCGACTATCCGCGCGTCGTGGTCTCGATCGATGCCGGCGAGCGCGACGGGCAGCAGATGGAAGCCGACATCACGCGGCCGGCCGAGATCGCTTTGCGCGAAATTCCCGGCGTGACCCAGATCCGCTCGACCACCAGCCGCGGCTCGGCCGAGGTGGCGCTCAGCTTCAACTGGGGCGAGGACATGGTTGCTGCGACCAACGCGACCCAGGGCGCGCTGGCGACGATCCTGCCCGATCTGCCCGCCGGCACGCGGTTCAGCGTGCGGCGGTCGGATCCCACGATTTTCCCGGTGCTCGGCCTGTCGCTGACCTCGACCAAGCGGAGCGGGGTCGCGCTCCAGCAGCTCGCCCAGCTCAAGCTGCGTCCGGTCCTGTCGACTGTCCCCGGCGTCGCGGGAGTCGACGTGCTCGGCGGATCGCCGCAGGAAGTGGTGGTCGAGGTCGATCCCGCCCGGATGCAGGCGCTCGGGCTCAACATCACCGATGTCACTGCCGCGCTGACCGCCGCGAACAGCGTCGCCGCGGTCGGCAAGATCGAGGATCGCCACCGGCTCTACCTCGCTTTGGTCGAGGACCGGCTGACCAGTGAGGCCGATATCGCCGCGGTCCCGGTCAAGGCGGGCACTGCGCCGGGCGCCGGCGTCACCACGCTCGGCCAGATCGCGACCGTCCGTCGCGCGCCCGCACCGGTCTGGACCAAGGTGACCTCCAACGGCACCGATGCGGTATTGGTCAATATCCGCCAGACCCCGACCGCCGACGCCGTCGCGCTCGCCAAGCAGGTGCAGGAGCGGCTGAAGGGCATCGCTTTGCCGTCGGACGTCAAGATCAGCTATTTCTACGACCAGTCCGAACTGGTGACCGGGGCGGCCAATTCGGTGCGCGACGCGATCCTGCTCGGCGCCTTGCTTGCCGGCATCGTCCTGTTCCTGTTCCTGCGTTCTTGGCGGCTGATGGTGATCACCGCCTTGCTGCTGCCCGCGGTGCTGGCGGCGACCTGCCTCGCGCTCATCGCGTTCAAGATGAGCTTCAACATGATGACCCTGGGCGGCATGGCCGCGGCGGTCGGCCTGGTGGTCGACGATGCGGTGGTGATGCTCGAGCATCTGATGCGGCGCCTGCAGGAAGCCGATCACGAACATAAGAGCGACCGGCCGTCGATGCTGGCGGCGGCGCGCGAGATGGCGCGGCCCTTGTTCGGGTCGACCGCGGCGACGATCGTCGTGTTCGTGCCGCTTGCCTTCATCACCGGGGTGACCGGCGGCTTCTTCAAGGCGCTGGCGGTGACGATGGTCGCGGCGCTGGCGGTGTCGCTGCTCTATGCGCGCTTCGTCCTGCCGATCATCGCCGACCGCTGGCTGACGCTCAAGGATGCCGAGGCGGCCGACCGGGCCGAGAAGTTCACCGGTCCGATCGTGCGGCGCTATGGCAGCCTGGTCGAGCGGGTGTTCGTGAGGCCGGGCCTCGTCGCGGGCGTTATTGCGCTGGTCCTGGTGGTGCTGGGCGGGCTTGCCTGGAACAACCTCCAGTCGGGCTTCATGCCGGTGATGGACGAAGGCGGCTTCATCCTCGACTACAAGGCAAAGTCCGGCGCCGCGCTCAGCGATACCGATCGATTGCTGCGCCAGGTCGAGAAGATCATCCGCGAAACGCCCGAAGTGACGAGCTATTCGCGCCGCACCGGCGTCCAGCTCGGCGGCGGCCTGACCGAAGCCGACGAAGGCGACTTCTTCATCCGCCTCGACAGCGGCAATCGCCGCAACATCGACGAAGTGATGGCGGAGATCCGCCAGAAGGTCGAAGCGCAGGTGCCGGGGCTCGAGATCGAGACCGCGCAGCTGATGGAAGATTTGATCGGCGACCTGACCGCGGTGCCGCAGCCGATCGAGGTCAAATTGTTCGGCGACAATCCCGACGAGCTCAAGGCATCGACCGAAAAGGTCGTCGGCGCGCTCGAGAAGATCCAGGGCGTGGTCGAGGTGGCGAGCGGGCTGCGTGTGGCGGGCGATGCGATCATCATCAAGGTCGACCGTTCGGCGGCAGCGCTTGCCGGCGTGGATCCCGATGTGGTGGCCAAGCAGATCGAGACGCAGACCGGCGGCACCATCGCCACCCAATTGCTCGCCGGCGAGCAGGTGGTCGATGTCCGCGTCACCCTGCCGCAGGAATTGCGGCGCCGGGCCGACGCGCTCGGCGCGATGACCGTGCGAGCAGCCGACGGACGGACGGTCGCGTTACACCAGATCGCATCGATCAGCATCGCCGCCGGCCAGCCGCAGATCACCCGCGAGGACCTCGCGCCGTTCATCCCGGTCACCGCGCGGCTCGAGGGCAAGGACCTCGGCTCGGGGATGAGCGAGGTGCAGGCGGCGGTGAAGGCGCTCAACCTGCCGGCCTCGGTCCGGGTCGATTATGGCGGGCTCTACCAGCAGCAGAAACGGTCGTTCCGCGACCTCACCACGGTGTTCGTCGCTGCCCTGCTGCTGTCGATGCTGCTGCTCACCATCCTGTTCGAGAATTGGGCGTTCACCGCCGCGGTGGTGGCGACGGTGATGCTGTCGACGACCGCGGTGTTCATGGGCCTGTGGGTGACCGGGACCGAGCTCGACATTTCGGCATTGATGGGGCTGACGATGGTAGTCGGGATGTTGACCGAGCTGGCGATCTTCTACCTTGCCGAGCTCGACCCCGCCAGGCCGGTCGACGGGCCGGGGCTGCTCGAAGCGGGCAAGGCACGGTTGCGGCCGATCCTGATGTCGGCGCTGATCGCGATCCTGACACTGGCGCCGCTCGCGCTCGGCCTTGGGCGCGGGTCGGGGCTGCAGCGCCCGCTGGCGACCGCGATCATCTTTGGCCTGGCGATCGGGGCGCCACTGGTGCTGACGATCCTGCCGACGCTGGTGCTGTTGCTGACGCGCCGGATCGGCCGCGGGCAGCGCGAACCGGAAGCGGTGCCGGCGTGACCTGCCGGCGTCGCTATTTCACGACCGGCCGGTTCAACAGCCCGCCATCGACCGGCAACCCCACGCCCGTCATGTAGGACGCGCGGTCGCTAGCGAGGAAGGCGATCGCCTCTGCGACTTCGATCGCGTCGGCGAAGCGGCCCAGCGGGATCTGCTGTTCCCAGCGCGCGCGCATTGCCGGATCGAGCCCGTCGGTCATCGGGGTCTGCGCCATGCCCGGCAGCACTGCGTTGCATCGCACCGGGATTGCCGCGATGGCGCGCGCCGCCGCGACACTTCGGGTCAGCTGCAGGACCGCCGCCTTGGACGCGCCGTACGCGGCGAGCGTCGGGGTAGGTGCCTGCGCCGTAGTCGAGGCGATGTTGACGATCGCGCCGCCGCGAACGCGCATCGCGGCGATCGCCGTTTGGCAGCCGAGCAATGTCCCTTCGACATTGACCGCGAAGATCCGCCGCCACGCCGCGATATCCGCGTCAAACACGCCATGGCTGCGCGTCCCGGCGCGGCTGATCCCGGCGGCATTGACCAGGATGTCGAGCGGTCCTTCGCGTTCGATACGGTCGATCGCCATGGCCCATCCTGCCGCGGCGGTAACGTCAAAGGCGATGTCGCCGCCGTCCAGGTCGGCGCGCCAGACGCGCGCGCCGCGCTGCTCGAGAAGATCGGCGGTGGCGCCGCCAATCCCCGATCCCGCGCCCGTGACCAGCGCCGACTTGTCGGCAAATTCGCTCATCGCGCAGCGCGGCGAGGGTCGGGCAAGGCGAGCAGGATTGCTGCTCCCGCCGCGGTGCCGATGGTCGAGACGATCAGCGCGGTCGGATAGCCGCTTCCCCATGCCGCCAGCCGGGTGATCAGCACCGGGCTGGCACCGCCGCCAAGGATCAGCGCGCCATAAGCGAAGCCATAGAGCCGGCCGAACCCGGCAAGCCCGAAATAGCGCGAGATGAAATAGGCCATGATGTCGAGTTCGGCGCCGATCGTGAGCCCGATCGCCAGTGCCGCGATCGCCATCAACAGCGGATCCGACAGCAGCAGCAGGGCGCATCCCGCCGCCGAGATGGTGAACGCCACCGCCGCCACCCAGCGCGGCGGAAAGCGGTCGAGCGCGGCGCCCGATCCGAGCCGGCCGCACAGCACTGCGACGCCGATCAGCGACTGCACCTGCGCCGCGCCGGCGGGGGTGAATCCGCGCTCGCGCAATATGCTGATCAGGTGGAGCAGATAGCCGCCGCCGAACAGGCTGGGCAGCAGGAAGCCGAGCACGAGCCACCAGAACAGGGGACGGGCGAAGGCATTGCCTGGGTCGGCTACCGGTTCTCCCGCAGAGGTATCCGGCATCGCCGCGCCGGCCTGGCGATCACGCCCGATCAGCAGCAACCCCGCGCTGCCCAGCAGCAGGACCAGCCCGGCCATCACCGCATAGCCGGCGCGCCATCCGAAATGACCTATCACCCAGGTCGCCCAGATCGGCCCGCTGATCGCCATCAGCCCGAGCCCGCTGATCATGCAGCCGAGCGCCAGCCCGCGGGCGGTATCGAACCGCGCGGTGACGATGCGCGCGAAACCGGGCGGCGTGGTGCCGACCCCGACCAGCGCGAGCAGCACGATCAGGGCGGCGTAGACCGGGAAGCTGGCCGGCGCGACACTGAGCAGCGCGAACGCCGCCGCCTCGCCGATCACCGCGACCGCGATGATCCGCGCCGCGCCATGGCGATCCATCAGCGCACCGGCAAAGGGCGCCGCCACCGCGACCGTCGCCGACAGGATCAACGTCGCCAGCGACAATTGGTCCTTGGTGTATCCGGCGCCCGCGATCAGCGCGGGCATGAACGCGCCGCTGGTATAAGCGTGCAATCCGATCGTGCCGATCGACGCCGCGACCGTGCAGCCGGCAAGCGCTCGCCAATGATCGCGGAACTCGCTTGCCGCTGACCCGGTCATCCGTCCTCCCGCCGACGCGCCGTCAGAACTTGAACTCGGCCGACATCCCGATCACGCGCGGCTTGTTCAGACCGACCTGGGGATAGCTGAACGTCACCGCGGCGGTGTTGATGATCCGCGCATTGGCCAAATTGGTCGCGAACAGCGACAAGGTCCAGCGATTGCTGGTCGGCCGCAGGCTCAATCGCGCGCCGAGCTCGCCGCCGGGGCCGTCCTGCCAGGGCTGCACATTCTGGTCGGTGAAGAAGAAATAGATCGTGTCGCGCCAGCGGTAATTGGCTTCCGCGGTGACCTTGAGCGACGATCCCAGCGCGATATCCTGTTCGGCCGAGACGAAGAATTGCCATTTGGGCGTGCGCGGCAGGACGTTGCCCGTCGCGTCGACCGGCTGGTCGAGCGTGTTGCGCGCGGTCGGAAAGCTCGTGAAGCGCGCATCGGTATAGGCGAAATTGCCGGTCAGCCGCGTGCCCGGCGCGGGCCGCGCGGTCGCCTCGAACTCGACGCCCTTGATCAGCGCCTCGGCGGCATTGGTGATGATCGCGCCGCCGGTCGGGACACCCGCGCGCAGCTGCAGATTGGCATAATCGTTTCGATAGGCCGCCAGCGAGAAGCTCAGCTTGCCGTCCAGCACGTCACCCTTGGCGCCGGCTTCCCACGACTTGTTGGTTTCGGGAGCATAGGGAATCTGCACCGCGAACGGATTATAGCCGCCCGCGCGGAAGCCCTTGCCATAGCCGATGAAGAAAGTGAGGTCGGGGATCGGCTTCCACACCAGTTTGCCGCGATACGACCAGTCGGTCCAGGTCGCGCGCGGCGGCGAATAGGGCGTCGTCGTCGACACGTTGGTGTCGAGGTTGGTCGCGATGATGTTGGAATGGAGGCGCTTCTTGTCCTCGGTGTAGCGAATGCCGCCGACGATCGAGAGCTGCGGCGTGATCTTGAACGTCGCATCGGCGAACCCGGCGAGCGACCAGGTCGATTGCGTGCCGGTGTATCGCGTCACCGTATTGGTCGGGACCGACAGCTTCAGATTATAGATGTCGTCGGTATAATCCTGCTCCTCGTTGAACACGTAGAAGCCGAGGATCCACGAGAAGCGCTTGTTGCCCGAGGATTGCAGGCGCAGTTCCTCGCTGACCTGGTGGCTGCGGTCATTGTTGAAATTATAGCCCATCTTGGCGACGTCGAGGCCGTCGGAATCGTTGCGGCCGCGAACCCAGGCGCGCCGGTAGCCGGTGACCGAGATGAGGTCGACGCCGCCCATGTCATAGGCCAGCTTCAGCGATCCGCCGCCGCCGCTGACCTTGGTCGCGGTGCCGGGATTGAGCGAGATCCGGTTGTGGTTGAAGATCGCGTCGCGCACCGCGGGGTCGAGCGGGGTGTTGGGCGTTGCCGTACCCGCCGGCACCAGCGCGCCGTTGCCCGCGGTGAAGTTGGTCTTGGCGTAGCGGAAGATCGCCGGGAAATTCTGCGTCCAGGCATAGTCGACGACCAGCCGCGCGGAGAACGGCCCGGTCTCGTTGGTCAGCACGCCGCGCGCCTGGTAGCTTTCCGACCCGCCGATGTAGCGGTTGTTGAACGGATTGAACGCCCAGCCCTTTTCGGTGACATAGCCCGCCGCGATGCGGGCGCGGAAACCGCCGCCGAGCGGCCCGGACAGGGATGCCTGGCCGCGCAACTCCTCGGGGAAGGCGCCGCTCAGCTGGACCTTGCCCTGGAATTGGTCGGCCGGGTCGGCGCTCTTGATCAAAATGGCGCCCGCCGTGGCGTTGCGCCCTTGCAGCGTGCCTTGCGGCCCGCGCACGATCTCGACCGAGCCGATGTCGAGCAGGTCGGACATGCCGATCGTCACGCCGCGCGCCATGTAGACGTCGTCCACATAGATCGCGACCGGCTCGTCGCCGGTGTTGAGCGCCAGCCCGGTGGCGCCGCGCAGCGTGATATAGGTCCGGCCGCCGCCCGAATTTCCCGCGAAATAGACGCCGGGAACGACGCCCTGGAGCTCGGCGAAATTGCGCGCATTGGTGCTGGCGAGCACTTGCGGCGAGACCACGCTGATCGAGATCGGGACGTCGCGCAGCTTCTCGTTGCGCTTCTGCGCGGTGATGACGATGTCGCCGAGCCGATCCTCATTGTCGCTGGCGGCAGGCGCGGGCGCCGGTGCCGGGGTGGCCTGCGGATCGGGCGTGGCCTGGGCATGCGCCGCGACCGGCAGCGCGCCGATCGCCAGCGCCGCGATCGCGCAGCAGTCCCGTAGCGCCCGACGCCCTGCGGCGCGCATGCCGAGTCGGTTCATCGTCCCCTCCAGATTGGTTCTATTGTTGGAGCGTCTCCTGCACAGCCCCGGCCGCGTGCAAAATTGAAACTTGCGCGCGAAAGCATTCCATCCGGTTATCGCAGATTGCCAAAATGCTCACCGCGCCTCATTTATCCGTGCCGAAAGGGGAGGCGCCATGGACCTGCGGCTGATGCGCTATTTCGTCGCCTGCGTGGAGAACAAGACGATGCACGCGGCCGCGGCGGCCGTGCACGTCTCGCAACCGGCGCTGAGCAAGGCGATCCACAATCTCGAGGCGCAACTGGGGGTCAAATTGCTCGACCGGCGCCCGCGCGGCGTGACCCCGACGCCGTTCGGTGAAACGCTGTTCCGCTACGCCAAGATGATCGACAGCGAGATGCGCCGCGCGGTGGCCGAAATCGACGCGATGCGCGGCATGACTCGCGGGATGATCGTGGTCGGCGTGATCCCGACGATGAGCGAAGTGATGGCCGCGGTCGCGCGCCGGGTGATGGAGACGCTGCCGGGGCTCAAGCTCAAGCTCCGGATCGCCTTTTCGACCGAACTGACCACGGCGCTGCTCGATGGCGAGCTCGACTTTGCGCTGATGCTGCTGCCCGACGCCAGCGCGCCGATCGGCCTGTCGTTCGATCCGCTGGTCAACACCGGTCCGCGCGTCGCGGTGCGGCGCGGGCATCCGCTGGCCGGACGGGGCAGGCTGAGCCTGGCGGATCTCGCCAGCTATCCCTGGCTCATTCCCGATTATCCGCCATCGCATCGCGCGATCATCAACCAGGCGTTCCTCGATGCCGGCGTGCCCCCGCCGAGCGGGGCGATCGAGGTGAGCACGGTGATCTTCTTCGATGCGGTGGTGCGCGAGACCGATCTGGTCACCGTCGTGCCGTCCACCCTGTTCAACGCGCGCGCGACCGACCTCGTCCCGCTCGATGTCGATTTCGCCTTTCCCGCCGAACAGGTCGGCCTCGCCTTTCGCGACAACAGCACGCTGCTGCCCGGCGCGCGCGCGATCATGTCGATCATTCGCGAATGCTGCGCGGTGCTGCCGGGAGCGCTCGCCCGCGCCGAGAAATAACCCGAAGTTATCGAATTCGTTTCCGATGCTCTTTGTCAATTAAGGCGCCGCCGGATAGCCGACCTGTCGGGGACCCGCCGCCTCGTGCTGGTGCGCGGGCCTCGCAGGACAGGGGCTCGAGGCGGCGATCGGATGAGTGCTGGGCAATATGACGCCGATCTGCTGATCGCCGGGATGGGACCGGTCGGGGCAGTCGCGGCCAATATCGCGGGCACCGCCGGGCTGCGGACGATCGTGATCGAGCGCGACATCGAGCCCTATCGGTTGCCCCGCGCGATCGTATTCGACGCCGAGATCATGCGCATCTTTGCCGCCATCGGGCTGGCCGACACGATCGCCTCGGTCACGCGCCCGCTCGGCGGCTCGGTCTATATCGGCGCCGATCGCCAGCCGATCCGCACGTTCCGCGCGCATCCCCGCGCGCACGACCTTGCCTGGCATCCGAGCAATTTGTTCTACCAGCCGCAGCTCGAGACCATCCTGCGCGACGGTCTCGAGCGGTTCCCCACCGTCTCGGTCCGGACCGGTGACGCGGTCACCGGGGTCGAAGCGCGTGGCGAGGGCGTCCAGGTGACGACCGGGAGCGGTGCGGCGCTGACCGCCCGCTACCTGCTCGCCTGCGATGGCGCGTCGAGCAATGTGCGCAAGGCGCTGGGCATCGCGCTCGATGATATCGGGTTCGAGGAACGCTGGCTGGTGGTCGATACCGACGTCACCGGCCCGATGCGCTGGCCCGACGGCTACGGCATTCCCGACGAGGTCCGCGACGGGCGCTATTCGCTGATGGTGTGTGATCCCGAGCGGCCGTGCACGCTGATCCCGGGACGCGGGACGCATCGCCGCTGGGAATATATGCTGCTGCCCGGCGAGCGGGATGAGCAGGTCGTGCGCGACGACTGGCTCGCCGAGCAGATCGGGCGATGGGTCGATCCCGGCAATGTCGCGATCATCCGCACGGCGATCTATCGTTTCCGTGCGCTGGTCGCCGAGCATTGGCGGCGCGGGCCGGTGTTCCTGCTCGGCGACGCGGCACACCAGACCCCGCCCTTCTTCGGCCAGGGCATGTGCCACGGCATTCGCGACGCCGCGCAATTGATCTGGAAACTGGCGATGGTGCTCGACGGGCGTGCCGCCGACCAGCTGCTCGACAGCTATCAGCCCGAGCGCGAGCCGCACGTCCGCGCGATCATCGCTGCGTCGGTCGCGGCAGGGGCAGAGGTCTGCAAGCTCGACCGCGACGAGGCGGTTGCCCGCGACAAGGCATTCCGGGCCGCCGAGCGCGAGCGCAACGGGCGCGTGGCGATGACCGACATCGTCCCGCCGATCCATGCCGGGGTGATCGATCCGGCAAGCGGCGGCGCGCGCCTGCCCGAATTCACCATCACCCGGGCGGCAGGCGTCGTTCGGCTCGATACCCTGCTCGGTAAGGGATTCGTCCTGCTGGCGGTGGCGCCGCTCGACCCGCCGGCCGGTTGGGCGGCGATCGGGGGGCAGGTCGTCCTGGTCGAGGACGATCGTTTTGCCGCCTGGCTCGACACGCGCGGCGCGCAATGGGCGATCGTTCGTCCCGATCGCTACGTCTACGCGACCGGCGCCTCACCGCACGATCTCGCCGCCGCCGTCGCGGCACTCGCCGGCCAGCTCGGCACTGGGGTTTCGATGGAGATGAAAGCGTCATGAGCCGTATCAACTATTCGCTCAACCATGTCGGCATCCATGTCATCGACATCGACCGGATGACCGATTTCTACACCTCGTTCTTCGGCTTCGTGGTGACCGACGAACGGACCGAGGTGAACCCGATCCGCTTCCTGACGATGTCGCCCGACGAACATCATCAATTGCTGCTCGCCTGGGGACGCGCCCCTGACAGCCCGTCGACGGTGGCGCAGATCAGCTTCCTGCTCGACGATTTCGGGCAGCTCCGCGAGGTCTATGAAAAGGCAACCAGCGATCCGCGCGTCGGCAAGGTCTGGACGCTCGACCATGGCAACAGCTGGACGGTCTATTTCAAGGATCCCGAGGACAATACGATCGAGACCTATGTCCACACGCCGTGGCACGTCAGCCAGCCCTATGGCACGCCGATCGACTTCGCGCTGAGCGATGCCGAAATCTATGCCGCGACCGAGAAGGCGGCGCTGGGCAATCCAACCTACATGCCGGCGGAGCAGTTCCGCGCCGAGCTCGCCGCGCGGCTCGGCCAGTGAAGCTGGCAAGCTTCATGGTCGGCGAGCGGTCCTCGATCGGCGTCGTGCTCGGGGATGAGGTCGCCGAGATCGGCGGCACGATGGAGGAGCTGCTCGAGCTCGGGGCGGACGGCATGGCGCTCGCGCGCAGCAGCATCGCGCAGGGCCGGCGGATCGCGCTTGCCGATGTCCGATTGCGCGCCCCGGTGACCCGGCCGGGCAAATATCTGGCGATCGCCGCCAATTACCAGAGCCATATCGACGAGGTGAAGGCGGCGAACCCGGATTACGTCCCACCCGTCCATCAGCGCTGGTTCACCAAATTGCCCAATGCGATCAACGGGCCCTACGATCCGATTCCGATGCCGCCCGAATCCGACCAGCTCGATTATGAAGTCGAACTCGCGATGGTGATCGGCACGCGGTGCCGCCGGGTGACCGTCGCCGACGCGCCGGGCGTGGTCGCGGGGTACACGATCCACAATGATGTCAGCGTGCGCGACTGGCAGAAGAGCAGTCCGACCATCATGCTCGGCAAGGCATGGGACCGGCACGGCCCGCTCGGGCCCTGGATCGTCACGCCCGACGAAATCGGCGACCCGCATGCGCTCGAGCTCAGCTGCTCGGTCAATGGCGAGCTCCGCCAGCGCGGATCGACCTCGGAGATGATCAACAATTGCTGGGAACAGATCGCCTATCTGTCGACCGTGATGACGCTCGAGCCCGGCGACGTGATCGCGACCGGCACGCCGTTCGGAACGGCGGGATCGATGAAGCCGCCGCGCTGGCTGCGGGTGGGCGATGTCGTCCGTTGCGAGATCGCCAGGATCGGCCATATCGAAGCGGTGGTCGAGGCGGAGGCGGCGTGACCGGCGCGATTGCCCAATATGCCGCCAAGCAGGAGATACTCGACCTGCTCTACGCCCGGGCGCGTGGGGCCGACCGGTTCGATCCGGCACTGATGCGTGCCTGCCATCCAGTCGACGGTACCGACAATCACGGCACCTATCAGGGGCTGATGCACGGTTTCATCGACCGTCTCGAAACCGCGATGGCGACCGGGCCCGAATGCCTGGCCAAGGAACATGTCATCGCCAATGCACTGTTCGAGCTCCTCCCGAACGGCGACATCTTTTGCGAAAGCTATCACGTCGCGCACGAGACGTTCGTGGCGGGCGAGGGAACGATCTTCTTCCATATCGGCGGGCGCTATCTCGATACTTTCCGCCGGACCGGGGAGCGCTGGCTGATCCAGCATCGCGACATCGTCTACGACTGGTCGCGCGTCAGCCCCGGTACCGAATCGATCATCCCGATCGAGGGTCTACGCGGTACCCGGACCCCCGCCGATCCGCTTTACGACCATGTCCCGCGCGGCGTGCTGCCCGCGGCCAATCCGCTGCCAGGAGACACCATGACCGACCCCGTCCAGCGCCTGCTCGACAAGCAGGACATCGCTGAAGTGCTGTACCGCCGCGCGCGGGCCGGCGACCGTTCGGATGCCGAGCTGGCGCATGGCTGCTATCACGAAGGCGCGACCGAACGGCACGGCATGTTCGATGGTACAGCTGCCGAATTCATCGACGTCGTCTCGTTCACGAAGCCGAAGCCCGGCTCGCCGATCAAGGGGATGATGCACCTCATCACCAACATCCTGTGCGACTTCGCCGACGATACGCATGCCTTTGTCGAAAGCTATCACGTCGCCTGGTGCCAGATGACCGACGGTACCGACGCGACGATCGGCGGCCGCTATCTCGACCGGTTCGAAAAGCGCGGCGGCAAATGGGCGATCGTCCATCGCGACGTGATCTTCGACTGGAGCCGGGTCGAACCCGAGACCGAGAAGTTCTGGGACAAGCACCCGGCCAAGCCCTTCCTGTTCGGCAAGCGCGGCGGGGACGATCCGCTCTATGCCTATACCGGCCGGGGCGCCTGACCGTGGCGCGGCGTTTCGTCGATATCTCGGTGCCGCTCGAAACCGGCATCGCATCGGATCCGCCGGTGTCCCTGCCGCGCATCGAGTATATCGACCACAAGCAATCGGTCGCGGACCTCGCTTCGTTCTTTCCCGGCCTCAAGGGGGAGGATCTGCCCGATGGCGAGGGCTGGGCGAACGAGAAGATCAGCCTGATCACGCATAACGGCACGCATCTCGACGCGCCCTATCACTTCGCCTCGACGATGAATGGCGGCGAGCGCGCGATCACGATCGACGAAGTGCCGCTCGACTGGTGTTTCGGACGCGGCGTGAAGCTCGATTTCCGCCACTTCGCCGACGGCTATGTCGCGACCGCGGCCGATGTCGAGGCCGAGCTTGCGCGGGTCGGTCACACGATCGAGCCGCATGACATCGTCGTCGTCAACACCCGTGCCGGCGAACGGTACGGCCATGACGATTACCTCGCCTCGGGATGCGGCATGGGTCGCGAGGCGACGCTTTACCTGACCTCGCGCGGCGTCAAGGTGACAGGTACCGATGCGTGGAGCTGGGACGCGCCGTTCGTCCATACCGCGAAACGCTATGCCGAGACGGGCGATGCCTCGATCATCTGGGAAGGGCACAAGGCCGGGCGCGAGATCGGCTATTGCCATATCGAGAAGCTGCACAATCTCGAGGCGCTGCCGGCCACCGGCTTCCTGATCAGCTGCTTCCCGGTGAAGATCCGTGCGGCCTCGGCCGGTTGGACGCGTGCGGTGGCGATTTTCGAGGACGCGGCGTGAAGCTGGCGACCTTGCGGACCGGCGGCGACGGCGTTCTGCTGGTCGTCTCGCGCGATCTCCGGCGCGCGGTACGCGCGGACGCCGCGGCTACCCTGCAGGCCGCACTCGAGCAATGGGATGCCGTGGAACCCGGGTTGCGCGCGCAGGCCGAGGCACTCGAGGCCGGGCCGGTTGCGGACGAGATCGCGCTCGATCCCGCCGCGCTCGATGCGATCCTGCCGCGCAGCTTCCAGTTCCTCGATGCCTCGGCCTTCCTCGCGCACAATCACATCCTGGCGCGCGCCTGGGGGTTCGAGCCGCGCGGCGAACACGAACCGCCGCTCATGTATCAGGGGCTGTCGAACAGCTTCTTCGCGCCGCACGACCCGGTGCCGTTCCGCGGCTTCGGCGGCGACGACGTCGATTTCGAGGCGGAGCTGGGCGTCATCACCGACGCCGTGCCGCTCGGGGTCACGCCCGAACAAGCGCTTGGTCACGCCAGGTTGGTGATCATGCTCAACGACTGGAGCCTGCGCGCCTTCGGTCCGCGCGAAATGCAAGGCGGGTTCGGCTTCCTCCATGCCAAGCCACCGAGCACCTTGTCTGCCTTCGCCGCCACGCCCGACGAGTTTGGCGATTCGTGGCGCAACGGCCGCCTCTGCCTGCCGCTCGACATCACCTGGAACGGCGAGAGGTTCGGTTTGCCCGATGGCGCGGCGATGCATTTCGGGTTCGGCGAGCTGATCGCGCACGCCGCCACGACGCGCACGCTGTGCCCGGGGACGGTGATCGGGTCGGGAACGGTCTCGAACTATGCGGCCGACGAAGTCGGATCGGGTTGCATCGCCGAACGGCGTGCGCTCGACGCGCTCGCGGGACGAGAATTGACGCGCTACCTCGCATCGGAGGACGAGATCGCGATCACGCTGCGCGACCCGGGCGGCGGCGCTCCGCTCGGCGCCATTCGCCAGCAGGTCGTCGCCCTGTAAATTCGACCTGTAAATTCGCCATCCGGTCAGCTTGGGTTTGACGACATCCGACAAAGTTGTCAGACAAATATATCGCTGCCGGTTAGTCGAAACAGGAGAGGGCGCCCGTGAACAAGTCGACCAGAATCGCCCTCGCCGCCCTGGCGCTCGTGGCGGTTTCCAGCCCGGCCGGGTCGCAGAATGCGGGCGCACCGGTCATGCCGCCCGTTTCGGGACCACTCGCGCCGCCAACGGGCGCCGCCGCTACGCCCCGCGCCGCCGTAGTGCTCGCGCCGTACCGGTTCGACGACCTGCTGTGGGAAAACGACCGCATCGCGCATCGCATCTACGGCCATGCGCTCGAGGCCGAGCAGCCGCCCTCGTCGTCGGGGATCGATTCCTGGGGCAAGAACGTGCGCTGGCCGTTCATGGAGCGGCAGCTCCATACCGGCGACCAGCATCGCTACCATGGCGAGGGCCTGGATTTCTACGACGTCGGGACCACGCGCGGGAGCGGCGGGCTTGGCATCTGGTACGACAACAAGCTCTGGACCTCGCGCAATTATCGCAGCTTCCGGATTTTGAAGAACGGTCCCGATATCGCCAGCTTCGAGGTCAATTATGCGCCCTGGCCGGTCGATGTCCTGCGCACGGTGCGCGAGACGCGCCGCTTCGCGCTGCCGATGGGGACCAATTTCACGCGGATGGTCTCGACCATCGCGTCGGACAAGGCAGGCGAGTTGGTAGTCGGGATCGGCATCGCCAAGCATCCCACCTCGCTCGAGCAGGAAGGCACGATCGTCACCGATCGCAAGACGGGCAGGATGACCTGGTGGGGGCCGGAAGACCCGGTCAAGGGCGCGATGGGCGTCGCGATCATGGTCGACCCGGCATCGATCGTCGACTTCCGCCAAGATTACGACAATTACCTGGTGCTGGTCCGCGTCACCCCGGGCAAGCCGTTCGTCTATTATGAAGGCGCGGCGTGGAGCAAAGGGCTCGACTTCCACAGCAAGGGCGAATGGCAGGCCTATGTCGACGCGCAGAAGCCCGACTTCGACGTCCGCCGCTGATCCTCGCCCGACCTAGCGCCGGGCGACCGCGAACAGCGCGATCCAGGCTTCGCTGCGGCGCCCGCTCTGCCGCTCGAGCGCCCCGGCGAGCGGCGCATATTGCGGGTCGAGCAGGCTCGCGATGCGATAGAGGTCGAGCGACGCGACCGGTTTCCACGGATGCGGGGCATATTCGTCCTGTCCCGCCCCGGCGCGGTCGCGGTCGAACTGGACCTTCGAATTGACGAACTCGATATGCGTCTTGTCGCCCCTGGCATAGGGGACCAGCCAGTCGAGCGCGCCGGGCAGGCTGGCACCGCTCGGCGCGCGCCAATGATACCAATCCTCGCCATGCGCCCTGGCGGTCAGCGCGGCCATGCTCAGCGGCTCGAGATCGTAGGTCACATAGTGGAGCGCGTCGCGCTCGCCAAAGTCGAAGGTCGAGCCGTCGGGGTTGAGATTGGTCGCGATCTGCCGGCGATAGGCGGTGCGGGCGCGGTCGATCAGCGCGCGGTCACCGGTCTGGAACGCTGCCATCGTCGCCAGCTTGACGCGATGGCTCTGCCAATTGGTGTTGCCGTTCTTCGGCCCGGCATCCATCGCGTCGAGATAGCCGACCGCCATCTTGCGCCAGAAAGCGTCGAGCCGGCCGCGGACATCGGCAGGCAAGTCGGGCTCGGTCAGGTCATAGGCCATGATCACGCGGTCGAACCCGGTCTCGTCGATCGGGTTGAACGACATCTGATAGGTCTGCGCCCAATTATCGAGATAGCGCGCCGCCTGGTCGAGAAAGGCGCGGTCGCCGGTCGCCCGCCAGGCGATCGCCAGGTCGAGCATGATCGGATGATCGAGCTTGGCCTTGAGGCTGATCTCGCGAATGCCCTTGCCGGGCAGCGTGCCTTCGGTGTGGAGCTGCGGGATGGCGCCCGGCGGGCGGCCCAGCGCGGCGCGGGCTCGGGCGATCGCGGCGGCAGCGGCTTCGCTCTTTGCTTGCCCCTTGGCAAAACCGGGGCCGAGCAGAGCGTAATCGGCGGTGGCGGGACTCGCTCCCGACGCTGCAGACGCGGCCAGTGCCAAAGCGAGCGGCGCGGCGCGCCATCCGGACAGGAACAGGTTCTGGCTCATCGTGACGCTCCCGGTTGCTGCTGGTCGGCCTGCCGCGGTGGCGCCACCGATCCGCGATGGATCACCGATGCCGGCAGACAGAGCTGCTGCGCCTCGGCCGCCTGATCGGGCAGCAGCGCCGGCCCGATCAGCTTGAACGTGGCGGCGCGCGCCATCGCGGCGACCGGCCACATCACCGTGGTCAACGGCGGCCAGAGCTGCGCCGCGACGGGGGTGCCGTCGAAGCCGATCACCGACAGGTCCCCCGGCACGTCGAGCCCCATCCGGTAGGCGACATGGATCACCCCCACCGCCATCTCGTCGTTGCTGGCAAAGATTGCGGTCGGCCGGTCGGGACGGCCGAGCAGGCGCTCGCCAGCCGCGATCCCGGAATCGAACAGATAGTCGCCGCGCTCGACGAGATCGAGGAACAAGGGCAGCCCCGCGCCGCGCAGCGCGTCCTCGAAGCCGGCGCGCCGCTCGATCGCCGAACGGAACCCGTCGGGACCGGCGACCAGGCCGATCCGGCGATGACCCTGCGCGATCAGGTGATCGGTCGCCTCGCGCACCACCACGCGGTCGTTGGACGCGATGCTGCGATCGGCCTCGTCGAGCACCGTCGAGCCCATCCGGACATAGCGGCAGCCCGCGTCGCGGCACATCTGGGCGACCGCCTCATTCTCGCTGAGCGGCGGCACCAGCAGCAGGCCATGCAAGCGGTTGCGATCGATGAAGTCGCGCAGATCCTCGACCAGGGTCGGCGACTTGCGGTCGACCGGGCGCACCAGCATCTCGAAATCGCTGCCGCCGAGCGCGTCGAGCATGCCGCGCTGGACGTTGAGCACGGTCTGCGCATTGGGATTGCCATGGACCAGGCCGATCAGGAAATTGCGCCCCCGGGCGAGCGCGCGCGCCTGCGGATTCGGGGTATAGCCCAGTTCGGCGATCACCCGCTCGACCGACAGGCGCGTTTGCGGATTGAGCCCCGCCGACCGGTTGATCACGCGGCTCACGGTCTTCTTCGATACGCCGGCGATGCGGGCGACGTCGTTGATCGTCAGCGAGCTTCGGGTTTTCGCTTCAAAGGATGCAACCGGCTCCACCAATGACTCCGCTTCCGCCTTCATGGTCTCGAACATAGTTGCCGCCCGTTGCCCGGCCCCTCGAAAAAGGGGGCGGCCATCGGAATGGACGACCGCCTCTTAGGGGAGGGAAGTAACGGGCTAGAATGACGCGCGGAGCGTCGCCTGATAGGTGCGCCCGTCATAGTCGATGCGCCGCGGCAGCATCGGATCGGATTCATATTCGGAACGCGTCGCGTTGGTCAGGTTGAACGCGTCGACCGACAGCGAAATGTTCTTGGTGATGTTGATCGAGGCCGAGGCGTCGAGTTGGCTGCGCGCCTTCACCGACCGGGCGTCGCCGACGAAGCTGTTGCCGGCGGCGAGGTCGTATTTGCCACGCCAATTGTAGACGAGGCGGATGCCGAACAGCTTGCTCTCATAATAGCCGATCAGGTTGATGTTGTTCTTCGACACGCTCGGCAACGTGATCTTGGCGCCGGTGGCGTCGGTGCCCGAAATGGTCGTGTAGGTATAATTGGCGGCGCCGCCGAAATTCTTCAGGAAGCCCGGCAGGAAATCGAAATTCTGCTGGATCGAGATTTCGAGCCCGCGAACCCGGATCGGCGCCTGGTTGGTGCTGCCGGTGACGAGCACGACGGCGGTATCGGGCACACCCGTCGGGCTGGGAAAGGTCCGCACCGTGCGGCAATTGGGGCCGACGACCTGCAGCGCGCCCAGGCCGTAGTCGATGCCATTGAACTTGCCGTCCGCCGGGCAGAGGATGTTGCGATCGGTGATCGGGCCGACATAGCCCTGCACGTCCTTCTGGAACGCCGCCACCGCGATGAGGCCGCCCTTGCGGTTATACCATTCAAGCGACAGGTCGTAGGAATCGGCCGTGTAGGGGCTGAGGTTCGGTGCGCCGATCGTGACCGTGAAGGCGGGGGCTACCGTGGGATTGGGCGCTGGCGCGACCGCCGCGACCGGTTCCTGCACGAACGTGATCGGGCTGGTGTCGCGAGGCTGGGGCCGGACATAGGTCTGATAATAGGCGCCGCGCAGCACCAGCTTGTCGGTCAGATCGGCCTTGAACATCATCGACGGCAGCCAATAATCGTAGCTGCGGTTGAAGGTTCGGGTCAGCAGATGGTGGTTGATCGGCAGCGCCGCGCCGGCATTGGTCGAGCTGCAATTGTCGCAGTCGAGCGCGTTGACCTGGTTCTTCGTCCGCTCGTAACGCAGCCCGACATTGCCGGTCACCCGGACACTACCCAGCTTGAAGTCGAAACTGGCCATGCCGTACAGCGCCAGGATCTTGTTTTCGTTATTGAAATTGTTGTTGTAGTAATTGGGATCCCAATAATTGTTGACCAGGCCATATGGCGTCAGGAACACGCCGTTGGCCGGGTCGAACGCGAACTGGGCCGGCAGTCCGTTGGGATTGGCTCCCGAGCGCGGCGCCGTATTGACCGGCGTGATCGCCGCCAGCACCTGGTTGACGTCGAGCGTGCGCCAGTTGGGGCTATAGCCGGGCGCCTTCCCGCCGAAGAAGTCCGCCGCATAAGGCAATGGTTGCGACATGGCCTGCGTGATAGCGCCGGTGTTGGCGCCCAGGGCGGTGTTGCGCGAACCGGTCGAGATGTAGTTGCGGCGCTCGTAGCGCAGCCCGACCTGCAGGCTGGTCAGGATCGGCACCCCGCTGAACTTGCGCTCGAGGTCGATCTGGAACGCGTCGAGCTGATTCTCGCTCGATCCGTTGGTGCCGGTCGCGCCGAACCGGTCGCCAAGCGTTCCCGCGGCTGTCCCCGGCAATTGCGCGCCCGATTGCGTCGCCGCGTTGGCCGGCGCCGGCAGCGGATAGCCCCCGACCGGGATGTGCGATGCGTTGGGCGTGTTGAGAACCGCGGTATAGCCCGAAAGATCGGTGCCACCGGTAAAGACCGAGGTGGTGATCCCGTTCAGCCCGGCCGCGCCGAGATTGCGGTAAGGGTTCTGCACGATGTCGAGCTCGATCTGGTTCGACACCACCTTGGCACGCGAATAGGTGCCCTGGAGGTTCACCCGCCAGGTGTCGTCGTTGAACTCGACATTGGGCGTGATCGCCCAGGTACGCTGCTTGCCGGGCTCCGAGCGGATCGAATCGAACGTGTTGATATTCTCTGCCGAGAAGCTGTTTATATAGGCGCGCTGTCCGCTCGGCGATTGCGCCAGATAGGGGGTGCCCATCGCCGTGATGTGGGCGACCGCCGACGCCGCGACGAGCGCGGAGTTGGTGTTGTTGCCTGGGCCGGCGTCGATATAACGAAGGAAATTGAGCGATTTGTCGAGATTGCGCTGAGTATAGAAGCCTGTCGCGCCGATCTTCAGCGTCGGCGTCACTTTCCATTCGAACCCGGTCGCGCCGGTGAACAGATTGCCTGCGTTGTAGCGAACGAGCTGGCGCGTCTGGCTGGGATAATAGACGCCGCCCGGATATTGCGCGATCAACGCGTCGTAGACCGGATTCGAGCCGGGGGCCTGCTGATTGCCGAGCTGGATCGAACCGAGCCGGTTATTCCAGCTGTTGACCGTGATCGAATCGCGCCGGAACTTCTCCTCCTTATAGGCGAAGACGCCAAAGACCGCGAAATTGTCGCTCAGATGGGCGTTATAGCCGACCGTGAACGACGGCGTGCCGAACTTGCCGAGGTCGTCATATTCGTACGATGCTTTGACGAAGCCACCGTTCTTGCGCGACAGAGCCGGCGCGATGCGCAGGTCGATATTGCCCGACAGGCCGCCCGCCAGATCGGCCGCGGTGGGTGATTTGATCACCGTGATCGACGTGAAGATGTCCGAATTGAACGCGCCGAGCGGCGTGGATCCGTTGAGCACCGGATCGGCAAAGCCCGCGCCGTTCAACGTCGTCCGGGCAAAGGTGCCGGGCAGCCCGCGCAGGCTGATGGTGGCGGCGCGGCCATCGGCCTCGCGGTTGATCTGGATGCCCGGGATGCGCTGGATCGCTTCGCCGACGTTCAGGTCCGGGAACCGGCCGAGGCCGTCGGACGAGATCGAATCGCTGATCTGCGCCGCGTCGCGCTTGGTCCTCAGCGCGTCGGCATAGGATTGGCGGAAACCGGTGATGACGATGTCGTTCTTGCCGCCCGGCTGTTCGTCCTGCGGCTTGGCGATCCCATCGGGCGCCGGCGCATTGTCCTGCGGCGCCGGCGTGGTCTGGGCCCAGGCCGGAGTTGCGATCAGAATGGCGAAAATGGCGGTGCTGGCGCGCAGCGCGGACTTGTGCATGGGGATTCCCCTCTCCCTTCCCGAACCGTCCGGTGCCGAATCCGCTGGCGGGATCTTTTTGTCACCGGTGTCAGCTGCTGATCATCATCCACGCCAGCTATGTGTCAACAAAAAACCGCATAGTTGTCTGACATCATTTCATAATGCCTTGAGATATATCGGTAAACTCTGACAGATTTGGTCGCGGCCATTCCGGAAAATGGTAGCGCTAGCTAAAGGCGGATCGATGTCGCTGAAGCGGCCGAATATGCCGAAGTTTCGCATTATATTGCTGTATAATATAGGAATTATGCTGATTTCATGAGGCTCGTTGGGCCCGTTGATCCGTCGCGCCGTGCAACTTTCCGTCCCTGATCGGGCATATCGAGCCGACTTCAACGCTCAGGATTGACATACAACTTTTCAATTCTAGGCTATTTGCTGACACCGGTAACCAAGCGGGTCGAGGAGAGGCGATGAGCGCGATGATGATGCTGGCGGCGCCCTGGGTCGTGGCGGCCAGCGCCACGCCCGGAGCGGTGATGCCCCGACCGGCGGATATCCTCGCGGCGACTCGGCGCGTTGCCGACTGGCAGGTCGCGCATGCCGGAGAGATGAGCCGTCGCGTGCCCGGTCGATGGGGCATCGACAATCCGCGCGACTGGCAGCAGGCCACCTTCTGGGTGGCGATGACCGAGCTCGCCGATCGCGATCCGCGTTATCGCCCGGTCCTTCTCGAGCTTGGCCGGGCCCAGCAATGGCGGCTCGGCGATCGTCCTTTCCATGCCGACGACCAGCTGATCGGGCAGGTCTGGGCCTGGGCGGCGCGGCACGGGGCGGGCGCTGGCGCCTTGGCGCCGACGCGCGCCTATTTCGACAATGTGCTGGCCAACCGGCCGGGCAACGCGCTTGCCTTCGTCCCCAGCGACAAGGGCGGAGATCCGCCCTGCACGACGCGGTGGTGCTGGTGCGACGCCTTGTTCATGGCGCCGGCGACGTGGCTCCAGCTCAGCCGCGCGACCGGCGACCCGCGTTATGCGCGCTTCGCCCATGAGGAATTCGCCGCCACCAAGGACTATCTGTTCGATCCGGGCGAGCACCTCTTCTTCCGCGACAGCCGCTTCATCGATCGCCGTGACGAGGCCGGCCGCAAATTGTTCTGGAGCCGCGGCAATGGCTGGGTGATGGGCGGCCTGGTCCGGATCATCGAAACGCTCGATCGCCGCGACCCGGCGCGCGCGCGCTACGTCGCCCTGTTCCGCGAGATGGCGGCGCGGATCGTCACGCTGCAGCGTCCCGACGGCTATTGGGCGCCATCCCTGCTCGACAACGGCCCCGGCACATTGCCCGAGACGAGCGGGACGGGGTTCTTCGTCTATGCGTTCGCGCGCGGGATCGATCTCGGCATCATCGACCGACCAACCTATCTGCCCGCGGCGTTGCGGGGATGGGGCGCGCTGAACCGCGCGATCCAGCCCGACGGCATGATCGGCTGGGTCCAGCAGGTCAGCGACCGGCCCGATTCGGTCGCGCAGGGCGACACCCAGTTCTACGGCTCCGGCGCGTTCGTACTGGCCGGCACGGCGCTGTACGATCTCGCCAGGCACGGTGGCGCGCGATGAGGCGTTTCGCCCTGGCGCTGCTGGCGATTCCGCTGCTGGGCGCCGCGCCGGCCGAACCCGCCGCGCGCGTCTATGCCGACGTCGCGCCGATGGACGAGACCGTCGAACGGCGGATCGTGCCGCAGGTCGATGCCTTGCTCGATCAACTGCTCGCCGAGCGCCGCGACATGACGCTGGGCGGTGTCCGCGTGTTCGAAAGCGGCGACAAGTTCCTGCCCGGCAAGATCGCCGCGATGATGGCCTATCGCGTCACCGAATTGCCGCCGGGCGATGCGCGGCTGGCGCAGCGGCTGACCGATTTCGCCGACATTGCCGACCTCACCATCGACGACACCAACGATAGCTGGGGAATCTATTACTACATCTCCGCGCTGCACCAATTGGCGGTTGCCGGGCGGCTCGACCGCGCGGTGCGACCGGCGACCCTGGCGAGGCTGCGCGCGAAGCTGGATTGGCGGCGCTTCGTCCGCGCCGACCTGACGCTGATCGACCTGCCCAACAATTATTACGGCGTAGCCTTCTCGATCGCGCGGCTGCGCTTCCAGCTGGGATGGGAAGACGAAAGCGCGAGCAATGCCTTGTTTGCACGGATGCTCGATCACTATCGCCGCTATTCGGGGCAATATGGCTTTGCCGACGAGACCGAGGGCAAGGGCCGGTTCGACCGCTACAGCGTGTTGCTGATCGGCGAGATTTCGCAGCGGCTGGTCGAGACCGGGATGCAGCCAACTCCCGAGATCAAGACGTGGCTCAGGCGCTCGGTCGACGTGATGCTGCCGCGCTTCAACCTGCGCGGCGAAGGCTTCGAATATGGCCGCAGCATCGGCACTTATGGCGAGACCTGCTTCCTCGAAGTGTTGACCGCCGCTGCTCGGTTCAAGGTCCTGAGCCCGACCGAAGAACGCATGGCCTATGCCTTCTCCAGCCGGATCGCGGCGCGTTATGCCGATTTCTGGATCGATCCGGCGACCGGCTCGGTCGATTTGTGGGACCAGGGCCGGCGCACCGACGCCTATCGCGGCAAACATCGTATCTTTGGCGAGAATCTGAGCCTGGCGCGGCAATATCTCTACACCGACCGGATCTGGAACGCGCTCGGCTATCGCGGCAAGGCGCCCGCGGCGGAGTACCGGCAATGGCTGGCGACGCTGCCGCGCTCGACCACGACCTGGTTCGCGCGCGGCGATTATGACCGCGCGCTGGTCACGGTGCGCGACCGCGGCACGGTGATCGGCCTGCCGCTGATCGATGGCGCCGAAAGCCAGCACATGCACAATCCCTATTTCCCGATCCCCTTCTCGCCGGGCATGCTCCAGGGATCGGCCGATGCCGGGTTCCCGCAACTGACGCCGCGCATCACCTTGTCCGACGGCAGCGTGCTGATGCCGCTCGCGTGGTTCCGTGACGTGCGCGTCGTGCGGACCGGGGCGACGACGACGGTCTCCTGGCGGCAGGATGCGCTCGACCGGATGGGTGGCGACGACGCGGTCGCGGACAAGCGCCTGTCGATCGTCACGCGCTACGTATTCGCGCCCGGGCGGATCACGCGGAGCGATACACTGACCGCAGCCCCTGGCGCGTCGATCAAGCGGATCGACCTCGAATTCGCGACTTTCTCGGATGACGCCAGGTCGACCGGACCAGGTGCCATCTCGTTCGGCCAAGGCTCGGTCACGCGCTTTGCCGCGACCGGTCTGGGTGGATGCCGTGCGGGGCCGGGCGGCGCGCTCTATCGCGCGCCCACCGGTGCGTTCCGCGCGGTGGTGCGATGCGGTCGCGACACCATTCCCGCCGGGACGCTGCGTCTCGGCTGGGCGATCGACTATCATTCGGAACAAAATTGACACCGGTATCAATCCAAGCGGTACCCAAACAACAACACGCGGCAACGACCGCAACATCTTGATCCTGGGAGGTTTTCACGTGACGTCGAGCTATATCCGCCGGGCCCTTTTTGCCTCAGCAGCGATCGCTGCGCTTGCGCCGATCCAGGCAGTGGCCCAGGAGACGCCGCCAACCGCTCCGGCCGCGCCCGCCACCGACAATGCCACACCGCCGGCCGTCACCGACCCGGCGCCGCAGGATGCCGGATCGGACCAGAAGGACATCATCGTCAGCGGCGCGCGCGCGACGCAGCGCAATTCGATCGGAATCAAGCGCAACTCGGCGGTGATCCTCGACGGTCTGGTCAGCGACCAGATCGGCGCGCAGCCCGACAATTCGGTCGGCGATACGCTCGAGCGCATCGCCGGGGTCAGCGCCGACCGGTTCAAGGGCAATGCCAACGAATTGTCGGTGCGTGGCCTGGGACCCACGCTGAGCTTCGCAACCTTCAACGGCCGCGAAGTGTCGAGCGCCGGTGCCGACCGCTCGGTTGCGTTCCAGCAGTTCCCGTCCGAGCTGGTCAACGGCGTCCTGGTCTACAAAAGCCAGGAGGCCGATTTCCTCGAAGGCGGGATCGGCGGCATCATCGAGCTGCGCTCGCTCAAGCCGCTCGATTACGGCAAGCGCCGCATCCAGGCCGAGATCCGCGGTGACTACAGCGCCAAGGACAACAGCATCGCCGGGCGGACGGGCATCGGCTATCGAGCGAATGTCTCGTACGTCGACCAGTTCAAGACCGGCATCGGCGAGTTCGGCATCAGCATCGGCTATCAGCACCAGGACACGACCGCGCCCGAAGACTATTATACCGGCAACTCGGCCTTCGTCCCCTGCAACACCTCGGCACTCAACGGCACGCTGACCACCGGCAATACCGCGGCGCTGAACGCCGCGGGCGCCAGCCAGACCTGTGCCAATCTGACCGCGCCGCGTGCCGGCATCGGCGAGACCGTCGGCACCACCTATTTCGCCACCTCGTCGCGCAGCTGGCGCCAGAATACGACCAAGGAATTGCGCGATGCGGTGATCGGCACGCTCGAATGGCGGCCCGCACCCAATCTCGATATCGCCCTCGACGGCCAATATTCGAAGCGCAATTCGACCGAGAACCGCAACATTTTCGCCATTGCCGAGGCGTCGCGCGGCATCACCCCGATCCTGATCGGCGACGGCACCAACGGCTTCAGCAAGGGCGCGCTGATCAAATATTCGGGCAATTCGAATCTCGAGGACCAGCTCGAACGGCGCGAGCGCGACGAGGAATATATCGGCGGCGGCGTGACGGTGAACTGGCGGCTGGACCGGCTGTCGCTGACCGCCGACGGCTCCTATTCGGGGTCGCATCGCACCGAGACGCAGAAGGCGACGCGGATGCGGTCGACCACGCGGGTCGGCTACACGCTCGATTATGGCGACGATGTCGTACCGAGCGTCACGTTCAACAATTTCGACATCACCGACCCGGCGAACTTCGCGGCCAACACCGCGACCTCGGTTTATGCGCGCAATCGCTTCGTCACCGACCGCCGCGACAAGATCTGGGCGGGCCGGATCGACGGGGAATATACGTTCGACCGGGGCTTCCTCACTTCGATCAAGGCCGGTGCGCGCTATTCGGACCATGCCCGCACCCTCGACAACAACCGCAACAACGATCTCAACACGATCGTGCCTTATGGCGGGCTGAGCGTGGCGACGATCATCGGCAACGCCAATGCCAATTGCCGTACGCCGTTTCCGCAATCGTCATTCTTCCCGACCACCAGCTCGAACGTCACGCGCTGGGCATCGTTCGACAATGACTGCCTGTTCCGCACCTTTACCGGCAGCGACACCGCCTTGCCCTATCCCCCGGACGGCCGCGACCCGAGCGACATCGACCTTCGCGAACGGATCAAGGCGGGCTATGTGATGGCCAGTTTCCGCGGGCAGCTGGGCAGCACGCCATTCAGCGGCAATGCCGGTGTGCGCTATGTGCGGACCGACATCACCTCGACCGGCTATCGCTCGCCGATCCTGATCACGGTCGATCCCAATGCCGACAGCTACACCGTGGTCGCCGACCCCAACGGGACGATCACCAGCGGGACGCAGCGCAGCCACTATCAATATTGGCTGCCCAGCGCGAACATCGCCTTCGACCTGAATGCCAAGACCAAGCTGCGCTTTGCGCTTTATCGCGCCCTGTCGCGCGCGCCGATCGAGAGTTTCGGATCGGGCATCTCGTTCACCCCGGTGACGACCGGCCAGACCTGCACGACCAATCCGTGCAATTCGTTCCGCATCGACGCGGCGACCGGCAACCCGGCGCTCAAGCCGATGCGCGCGTGGAATGCCGACGCCTCGCTCGAATTCTATTTCTCGAAGGATTCGCTGCTGTCGGTCGCGGGCTATTACAAATGGCTGCGCGGGGCGGTGATCACCGCGACCACGACGATCCCGGAGACGGTCGACGCGCGCGTCCAGATCCTCGGCGGCACGAGCAGCACACAGCAGATCGTGCTCAATCCGGTGGCGCCGGCCAACGACCAGGATTCGCGCCACCTTTATGGTGTCGAAGTGACGTTCAGCCACGCCTTCAGCTATTTGCCGTCGCCGCTCGACGGCTTCGGGGTGACGGGCTCGTACAACCTCGCCTGGGCCAATTTCGAATCGCCCGATCCCTCGACGCTGGCGCCATTTACCGATCCGGCGAACCTCAACGGCTTCTCGCACCAGGTCGCGAACGGGACGATCTATTGGGAGAAAGGCGGCTTCTCGATCCGCGCTTCCTACCGTTACCGCTCTTATTATTTCAAACCGAACAGCAGCACTAATCGCTCGGTGCAAAGCGCCGGCTATCTCAACCTGTCGGCGGAATATGATTTGACCAAGAATATCGCGCTCAAGCTCCAGGCGCAGAACGTCACCAACACCAAGGATGTGTTCTTCAAGGGCGTGTACGACAATATCGCCGAGGTCAGCGAGAGCGGACCGGTTTATTATGCCGGCGTTCGGGTCCGGTTCTGAGGGAAGGCTGACTCCATGCTCCGCCGCTTCGCGACCGCGCTCCTGATGCTGCCGCTGCTCGCGGCGCCGCCGATCCAGGCGGCGCCCGAGCGGCCGCGGCTCGCCCCGCTTCCGGCCGACCGCCAGTCATGCAAAGGCGTCGACGGTTACGCCGCGGCGTTCGGCGGGCGGCGGACCTTCTTCCTCAAGCCGTCGCAGCTGGTGGCGATCAAGAAAGCGCTGGCGACCGATCCGGCGGTGAAGGCGGTCTATGCCGATTTGCTTCGTCGTGCCGACGCCGCGCTCGCCCGCCGGGCGGGGTCCGTGATGGACAAGACGACGATCCCGCTGTCCGGTGATCGCCACGATTATCTCAGCATCGCGCCTTATTGGTGGCCCGATCCGGCCAGGCCCGACGGGCTGCCCTATGTCCGGCGCGACGGCGAGGTCAATCCGCAGCGCGACACGCGATCCTATGACCGCACCGCCATCGGCCGGCTGGGCGACGACGTGACGGCCTTGTCGCTGGCTTATTATTACAGCGACGACCCGCGCTACGCGACCAAGGCCGCGGAGCTGATCCGTACCTGGTTCCTCGATCCCGCCACCGCGATGAATCCCAATGCCCGATTCGCCCAGGCAGTGCCGGGACGCGAGGAGGGGCGCGCCGAGGGCGTGCTCGACACCAGCGCCTTCCAGTCGGTGGTCGACGCAATCGGCCTGATCGCACCGTCGGGCAAGCTGACCCGGGACGAGCAGGGCAAGCTCGAAAGCTGGTTCGGCCGCTATGTCGACTGGATGCTCAAGAGCCCGACCGGCCGCGCCGAGAACGGGGCGAAGAACAATCACGGCATCTGGTTCGACAGCCAGATCACGCAATATGCCTTGTTCGCACGGCGCCCCGACATCGCGCGCGCGGTCGTGACGACTTTCCCGGCCAGGCGGATCGCGGCGCAGTTCGATCCGTCGGGCCAATTGCCGCAGGAGCTGACCCGGACGCGCAGCCTGCATTATTCGATCTTTGCGCTGATGCCCGCTTATGATGTCGCCGAGATGGCGGGGTGCCTCGGCTATGACCTGTGGAGCTATCGCGACGCGCAGGGGCGCGGACTGCGCGCGGCAACCGATTTCCTTGCCGCCTATCGCGGGCGGATCGGTGAGTGGCCGTACAAGGAGATTCGTCCGGATGCGGGCGAGCTCGATGCGCTGCTGACGCGCGCCGACTGGGCCTGGGGTCCGGATGCCTATCGGCACGACGAGGCCGGCTGGCCATTCATGCTCGAATATCGGGCTGGGACCGGCGCCGGACGATGATATGAGCGCGGTCATGAACCGAAGCGCCAAGCTCGCCGACCAACTCGTTGCCGACCTCGAGCGGCGCGTGCTGTCGGGGGAACTGCCGCCGGGATCGCGCTTCCCGACCGAAAAGGCGGTGGTCGAGGAGACCGGGGTGAGCCGCACCGTGGTGCGTGAGGCATTCGCCCGGATGGCGGCCAAGGGGCTGCTCGAATCGCGGCGCGGATCGGGTGCCTATGTCGCGCCGACCGCGCGCTACCAGGCGTTCCAGATTACCCGGGACGAACTGTCCGAGGTCGATGACGTCCATCGCCTGTTCGAGATGCGCACCCCGCTCGAGGCGGAAATGGCCGAGCTCGCCGCGGCCCGGCGCGGCAGCGACGATCTCGACGCAATGACCGACATGATCGTCGCGCTGGTCGCATCGCCCAATGTCGATGCCGCGGTCGATGCCGATACCGCGTTCCACGTCGCGATCGCCCGCGCCACCCGCAATGACTATTTCGTGCGCTTCACCGAGTTTCTCGGCATCCGCATGGTGCCGCCGCGCACCTTGTACCTGCGCAATGCCGATGATTTGCCGCGCGAGGAATATGTCCGTGCGATCGCCAAAGACCATCAGGCGATCTTCAACGCGATCCGCCGGCAGGACCCGTCGGCGGCGCGCGAGGCGGCGCGGGCGCACATGTACAAGAGCATGGAACGGCATGAGCTGATCCGCGGCAGCTTCGCCGATCGCGGACGGCCCTGAGGCGATCAATCGTCGGGGGAAAGGCTGCGTTCGGCCTGCATCTGGCGGTGCCGTTCCAGGCTCTTCTGCATGTGGCGGCGCGCGGCGTTGCGGGAGCGGACCGGATCGCCCGCGGCAATTGCCGCGAAGATCGCTTCATGGTCGCGCTGGATCGAGCGCGCATAGGCCTGGTGCGCGGCATCCGACTGGCCGCGCAGATAGACGGCGCGGCGAGGCACGAGGCGGATGCCGAGAAAGTCCATGAACCGGCAATAATATTCGTTGCGGGTCGCCTGGGCGATGGTGGCGTGGAACGCCGCGTCGGCCTCGACCGATGCCTCGACATCGGCGGTCGCCGCCATGCGATCGAGGCATGCGCGCAGCTTCGCCACGTCCTCGACTGTCCGGCGCTCGGCCGCCAGGCCGGCCATTTCGGTCTCGAATGCCATGCGCATCTCGAGCAGCTTGATGATGTCCTCGACCTCGCGCATTTCCGCGGGCGCGACCTGGAAAGCGCGGAAACGGGCGCCTTCCGAGACATAGGCACCCGATCCGCGCCGCGATTCGAGCAGGCCGCGCGCCGCCAGCCGGGCGAAGGCCTCACGCACCACGGTACGGCTGACGCCCATCGAGTCGGTGATCGCCTTCTCGGTCGGAAAACGCGATCCGGGCGGCAGCTCGCCACGGTCGATCCGCTGCTCGAATTGCCTGACAAGTTCGTCCGCGACAGAGGCCGCCTTGGTCGTTCGCATGGCCGAACACTAGCATCGAACGCCGACCGGGCCAGCCTTTTCCGCGCCAGTTGTCATACAATAACATGCCATCCGGGTCGGCGCGCCGGCCGGGTGCGGCCGGGGAATGCGGGCAATTGGTTGTTCGGGTTCAGAAATAAGGCTGCGCGCTGCCGGCCGATCCGACCGACAGAGGCTCGGGTCCCCGCGATGTCGATCCGCGCCGGCCGATGCCGAGCGTCCGCCCGATTGCGTTACGGCGAGTCACGTTGAGCTTTTCGAGGATGGTGTGGACGTGGTTCTTCACTGTCGCCGGACTGATCTTGAGCGTGCCGGCGATTTCCTTGTTCGACAGGCCATGGTCGATCAGCCGGGCGATTTCCTGTTCGCGCCGGGTCAGCGTCGCATTGGGCGGACTATGGGCCTCGGACAGCGCGGCGATGCGCTGGACGAGCAAGGCAGTCAGGGTTGGTGAGAGTACAGCCTTGCCCTCGAGCGCGAGCAAGGCGGCCTGGGCAAGGTCGTCGATCGTGCCGTCGGCACCGACGAACGCGCTGATCCCCGCTTCGGCGCAGGCCAGCGCCTCATCGTGGCTGCCGACGCCAAAGCCGATGATCGGCGTCCCCGCCAGCATCGGCACCAATGCACGCGACAATTTCAACGCGGCAGGGCGGGTCATGTCGAGGAAAACGACGTCGGGATCGCTGTCGACGACCACGTCGAGCGCGTCGGACGGATCGGCGACGCAGATCGGTGCGAAGGCGCCGGCGCGGGCAAGGCCCGAGGCGACACCGTCGCGGTAGAGCAGCACGTCACTGATGACGACCGCCCTGTGTCCAGACTGCTGAGCCAAGTCAACGCCCCCGGAGGTTCGAGTCGAATACCTGTCTTGTTCGATCGGTTAACAAGACATGCACTATATCATTATTGCCGAGTGTGGCCCTCGGTCAAAAATGCGGCCCGAAAACATAGATTAGACCGCGCCGGATGATTCGCAAAGGCCTGACTAATCCTTTGTGGGTCCATCCGTGCCGCTGGAACGGCGAATTTCATTCATTGTGGGTCTATCGGTCCGGAAGAACCGGACCGCATGGTCCAGACCAAAGCGCCGCAGACGGGACGAGCCGAGCCGATCGAGGGACCAAGCCGGTCCCGGCGGGTCGCGGCGCGGCGATTCCGGGAAATTGGATCGGGACCGTCACGGGGACCGCCATCTGGCCCGGAGCGCTCATGCGCATCGTGCCTGCCATTGCCTAGCATCCGAGCGCTGCATTCCGTCCAGGGAGCGCCCGAAAGGTCCGATGCAAAGGATTCGCGTCATGCTCGGCGGCGATATTTCGCCCATGCTGTTCTCGATCATGACGGGACAGCTCGGCAATATCGAGCTGGTGAGGCCACGACCCGACGAGTCGTTCGGCGAGGCCGTCGCCGCCGGCGGAGTCGACGTCCTGCTGATGCGCGCGGAAGCCGTCGCGGACGTCGAGGCATTGCTCGGCGACATCGCCCGCGCGGCCCCGATCGGCGTGGTCGCGATCAGCCATAATGGCGAATCGGGCAGGGCCTATCGGGTCGACAGCCAACCGGTCACCGTTTCCGCCGACGGCAAGCTCGATCTCGCCAGCGCGATCACCCTGGCCGCGGGCCAGGCCGCGAAAGTGCTGCACTGATGGCGAAGCCCCAGGCCCTTGCCGCGGTCGGCGCCGCGATCCGCGGGCTCCTGCTCGAACGCTATCCGCGCGACGAGTTCGACACGCTCGACGTCCAGCTCATCCAGTTCAGCGATATCGAGAAGGGGCTCTCCGGCGACGGATTCGGCATCCTGTTGTGGCGGATCGCGATCAACACGCAGCGCCGCGCCCGCGGCCCGCGCACGGATATTTTCGGCAACCGTTTCCGGCCGTCATTGCCCGTCGACCTCAGCTTCCTGATCGTCCCCTATACGCCCGATGCCGAAAAGCATCTGCGCATGCTGGGTTGGGTGATGCGTGCGCTCGAGGATGCCGGCACGCTGACCGCCAGCCAGCTCAACCATTATCTCAAGGAAAGCGACGTCTTTTCGCCCGACGAGGATGTCGAAATGGTCTGCGATCCGCTCGCGGTCGGCGATCACCTGTCGATGTGGGACCGGATGCGCAAGCATCCGCCGATCGGCGCGTTCTATCTCGTCCGCATGGCGTTGCTCGATAGCGACCAGCCGATCCACGAATATCCGCAAGTCGTCGAGCGCGATTTCGAGGCCGGAGCGATGGCCGATGGATGAGTTCGCCGATCCCGGTTCGGTCGACAAACTCGCTTTCGTCCAGCCGGTCGCACTGATGTTTCGCGACGCCGCGACGCTCAGCCAGGTGACCGACGGGATCGAGGTCACCGTCCACGACGCCAAATTGCCCAATGCCCGGCGCAACCTGCAGGTCGTGCCGTCGGGTTGGTGGACCGCGCCGCGGCTGCCAGGTTTCGCCGGATGGCCATCGGACCGCGACCGCAATTTCGTCGTCGAGGTCAACGACGCCTACGGCCGCTACCTGCCGACACGGTTCGGCTTCGATATCGGCAAGGCGCCACCGGCGGCGCGTCCCGGCACGCCCGGCGCGATCAGTCCCTGGGTCAATTGGAGCGGGCTCAACGCCTCTCGAACGCGGCCGATCCGGCCCGACGATGCACCGGTCGGGTACCAGCCCGATTATCTGCCGCTTTTCCCGACCGTCTCGCGCGCCGCCTCGGGTCCCTGCGCCGAGATTCGCGCGCAATTGATGGTGCAGGCGGCCGACAATTCGCTGCGCCCGGCGCGCTGGGCGGCGATGACGGTGCAGATCGGCACCAGGATCGTCGGGCTGGGAATTGCCGACGCCGGTGGCGCGCTGGTCGCCGCCTTCGGCTACCCGCCCTACCCGGCGGCGACGCCGTCGAGCGATCCGCGTCCCGCGATCAAATGGCCCGCCACCATCAGCGTCTATTTCGACGACCTTGCCGATCCGCAGCCCGATCTCGGCCTCATCCTCAAGCAACTCAACGGCACCGCGGTCACCGCGCTCGGCAAATTGCCGGCCGATGCGCTCGGGCCGCAGGACCTGATCCTTGGCCAGCCATTGATCCTCAGGACCGCGCTCTCGGCCACAGAGACCGCCTCCAGCCTCTACCTGAAAACCGCATGAGCCCGCGCATTGAAGACGAAGGAGACGCCTTATGCCTGAATATCTAGCGCCGGGAGTCTTCGTCGAGGAAGTCTCCTTCCGCGCCAAGTCGATCGAAGGGGTGAGCACCACCACCACCGGCTTCGTTGGCGCCACCCGCTACGGCCCGCTCGACATCGAGCCCGACGTCGTCACGTCGCTGGTCGAGTTCGAGCGTGTCTATGGCGGCCGGCAGAAGCTGGCCTTCACCGACGCCGGCACGCCCGTCGACAATTATATGTGGAATGCGACGCGCGCCTTCTTCGAGGAAGGTGGCAAACGGCTCTATATCGCCCGCGCCTTCGATTTCGACATCAAGGACGGCGATACCGACAAGCAGATCGCGCAGAAGATCGCCAATGCCTATGCCAAGGTGGTCGACCCGGTCCCACCGGGCACGGTGACGATCCAGGCGCGCTTCCCCGGCAAAGCCGGCGCCGCGACGGTCCGGCTGATGTTCGTGGTGTCGCAGAACCGGCTGACCCAGGGCGGCCCGAGCGGACCCGCCATCCTGCAGTCTTCGGCGGATCGCGACATCGTTTCGCTCACCAGCGCTACGGTCGACGGCAACGCCACATCAGGCCTGTTCGTGCTCAAGCGCGATGATCAGACCGACACCTGGACCTTCGACGACGAGGCCGGCAAGACCTTCGAGCTGCAGAAGCTCAAGGGGCAGGCCGGGGCCAAGGTCCAGACGGTCACCGCTACCGTCTATGTCGAGCCGTTGAGCGAAGGGCTGCCGTTCTTCGCCGCGGCCGGTCTGGCGCTCGATCGCGGTCACCGCACCGCAGGCAAGCCGGACTCGGTGTTCGATTATTTCGCCCAGGAACCGCCAAACCTGTCGGCCTCGCGGACGATCCCGATCGTGATCCGCCAGCTCACCAAGCAGGAGGCGGCCGACATTGCCGCCCAGGCAGCCACGAACCTGCAGACCGCCACGACCAACGACACCAAGGCCAAGGGCGACGTCACGACGGCCGAAACCAATGTCCAGACGGCGAAGGACGAGAAGACCAACCTCGATCCGGGCGCGACCCAGGCCGAGAAGGACGCCGCGGACGCGAAGATCGTCGCGATGCAGGAAATCCTGGCCGAAAAGCAGGCCGCCCAGGTCGTCACGGCCGCAGCAAAGGACGCCGCGGACAAGGCGAAGAAGGCTGCCGACAAAGCCGCCGATGCGGCGAACCTCAACGCATCGACCAGCGGCCTGGCCTTCATCAACGCGTTCGTCGTCGCCAACAAGGCGCCCAATCGCTTCCTGCTCACCGATCTTGTCACGCTGGCCGATCCGACCAAGGGCGACGTCGTTCTCGATGCTGCCTTCTACCTGGTCGGTGGGACCGACGGCGTGATCCCCGGTCCCGGCGCCTATGAAGGCGAGGAGGATGTCACCACCAACCGCAAGTCCGGGCTGGTCGCGTTCGAGGATATCGAGGACATCTCGATCGTCGCCGCGCCCGGATCGACCTTCATCGACACCGATGCGCAGGCGGTCGGCAACCTGCTGATCGCGCATGCGCAGAACATGCGCTACCGGATCGCCGTCCTCGATTCGATCAAGAACCAGTCGATCGCCGACACGCGCGCCTATCGCGCCAAGTTCGACAGCTCCTACGCCGCTTTCTATTATCCCTGGGTTCGTATTACCGATCCCGAGACGGGCCAGGAAAACTTCTATCCACCGTCGGGCTTCGTCTCGGGCATCTATGCCCGCAACGACATCAACCGCGCGGTCTACAAGGCGCCCGCCAACGAGGTCGTGACGCTCGCGCTCGGCTTCGAAAAGCAGATCAACAAGGCGCAGCAGGAAGTGCTCAATCCCGAAGGGGTGAATTGCTTCCGCTATTTCGAAGGCCGCGGCATGCGGCTGTGGGGCGCGCGCACGATGTCGAGCGATCCCGAATGGAAGTACGTCAATCTGCGACGCTACTTCGCCTATCTCGAGCGCTCGATCGACAAGGGCACGCAATGGGCAGTGTTCGAGCCCAATGGCGAGCGCCTGTGGGCGAATGTCCGGCGCACGATCAGCGACTTCCTGCTCAACGAATGGCAGTCGGGCGCATTGCTCGGCGACAAGCCGGAGAAGGCGTTCTTCGTCAAATGCGATCGCTCTACGATGACGCAGAACAATCTCGATAACGGCCAGCTCGTCTGCCTGGTCGGCGTCGCGGCGCTGAAGCCCGCGGAATTCGTCATCTTCCGTATCGGCCAGTGGACGGCCGACACCAAGGCCTGAGGGGAAGCATCATGGCTGTTCAACGCGAACGCCCCTACGTCCAGTTCAACTTCCTGGTCGATCTGGGCGACGGCAATACCGAGGGGCCCGGCGCGGGTTTCCAGGAAGTCTCCGGCATCGGCATGGAAGTGACCGTCGCCGAGTACCGAACCGGCAATGCGCGCGAGAATTCGGTGATGAAGATCACCGGGCTCAACAAGATGAGCGACGTCACGATGAAACGCGGCGTGATCGGCTCGCTCAATCTCTACCAATGGCTCGACGACATCCGCAACGGCAACCAGAACGCCCTGCGCAACGTCACCGTCCAGCTCCAGAACGAGGACCATACCGCGGTCGTCGCGACCTGGAAGCTGCTCCGCGCGCGGATCATCAAGAACGTCAACGGACCCTTCAACGCCAAGGGCACCGACGTCGCGATGGAAGAGCTGACGCTTTCCTACGAACGGCTGGAAATGGAGTGAGCCACGCGTGACGCCGCTCGCCCGCCTTCCCGGCATCTATGTCGACCGTGTCGATCCGCCGGCGCCCGAAGGGTTGCCGCGGATGGACGTCGCGGTCTTCGTCGGGCTGGCGGCGAGCGGGCCGGTGCATCGCGCGGTCGCGCTCGAAAGCGTCGCCGCGTTCGAGGCGGTGTTCGGCTGCGATGTGCCTTTGGCGTTCGACGCCGGGCGGGGGGAGACGATCTCCTCCAATCTCGCGCGCAGCGTGCGTGCGTTCTTTTCCAACGGCGGACGGCGCTGCTGGGTAGTGCGGGTCGCGATGACCGCCGAGCTGGCGGACTTGTCGGGCGCGAGCGGGGAGGGCGCGGCGCGATCGTCCTTCGCGCTTTCGGGTATCCTTGCCCGGGCGCCGACCAGCGGCGGCGCGGCATCGCGAGTGCGCCCGGCCCTGCTGGCGGCGCGCAGCCTCGGTTCGTGGGCGGACGAGACGTCCCTGTCGGCGCGGGTGCTGCGCGAGAGCGTCGTGATCGTGGCGCCCAAGGCGCTGACCGCGCGCGGCTTCTCCTTCGCCGATCGCAGCGGGCTTGCCGCCGGCGACATGCTCGAGCTCGCGGCGCGCAATGGTTCGTCGGTCCGCTACGCCAAGGTCGTGCGGGTCGAGGGCGGCATCGTCTGGGCATTGTGGATCGCCGGTTTCGTGCCGCAGAGCGCGACCTCGGCGATCGAGAACCCGCTGATCGATCCCAAGGATGGCTCGCGGTACGAGCTCGGCCAGGCGCAAGTCGCGGGCGATTCCCGGCTCTATGACGCGCGGCTCAGCTATCGTGACGACTTGTCGCTGACGATCACCGAAAAGGTCGCGGCGAGCCCGCTGGTCCTCGGCCGCTGGGTCAAGTTCGAGCGCCAGGGCAAGGCCGATTGGCTGATCGTCGACCGGATCGACCCCAAGGACCGCATGACCGCCATGGGGCGCGTCTGGCGCCAGGTCGGCTCGCACATGCCGCAGGGCGATTTCGCCGCGCGGCGCTGCACGATCGAGATCGCCGAGAATGCCGGCGAAGCGCGCAGCTTCACCGCGGGCATCGGGCTCGCGCGCGAGCATCCCGCGGCGATCCAGGCCGTGCTCGACGACGATCTGTTCTATGCTCCGATCGAGAACCGGGCAGGAGCCCGCCGCCCCGCTTTCGCGCTGACCGATCTCGAGCGGACGCAGCTTGCCGCGGCAACACCCCGGCCCGAGGCCGTGTCGCTGTTCGGCGGCCCCGATTTCACCGCCGCCGACCGGGTGGCGCTGCGCACCGGCTGGCTGCCGCTCGGGCTTGGCGCGGCGTTCGGCGAACCCGCGCGTGCGATCCATTCGGGCGCGGCCTCGCTGGTGCGTGACGGGATCGACACGATCGACGAGCGGCTCTTCCTGGATCCGCGGCTCGCCTCGCTCACGCTGACCGGGCTCGCTGCCGAGGCCGAGCGGCTGCGCGACCTCGAAGAGCAGCAATTGTTCGGCCTGCATGCCGTGATCGACATTCCGAGCGATCTCTATTCGCCCGCCAGCCTGATCGCGGTGCCCGACGCCTGCCAGCCGGCGATCGCCCCTGCGATCGACAGCCACCAGCCACCGGCGCCGCAACCGGGAGCGCCGCAATTGCCGCGCTGGACAACGCATCTCGGCGGCTGCCCGCCCAAGCCGCCGGCCGGCAAGCTCGCGGGACCCGATTGGAGCCGTTTCCTCGACGGCGAGACCGAAGTGCTCGACGCCCCGCTCTTCGTCGATCCGCCGAGCCAGTCGCCCGACGGCAATTATGCGCTCGAATGGCAGAAGCAGGCGGCGGGTACGGTCTATGTGCTCGAGGAAGCCGGCCGGTTCGATTTCGCCGATGCGACCGAAGTGTTGCGCGCTGTCGACGCGACCAGCTTCGATGCGACCTCGCGTGCCGAAGGCACCTGGTATTACCGCCTCCATGTCGAGCGGGCGGGCAATGCCAGCCAATATGCCGCGTGCATGGTGGTGGTCCGCAAGACCGGGATGGTCGTCGTCGACGACAGCGCCGATGCGCTCGGGCAAAGGCTGCGGCGCGTACAGGTGCCGCTGCTCAGACTGTGCGCGGCGACCCAGGATTGCTTCGCCATCCTGTCGCTGCCGCGCGATTTCCGCGCCGCGGAGGCAAGCGATCACGCGCGCCTGCTGGCGAGCCTCGCGCCGGGATTCGGTGGCGTGGACGCGCTCGGCGCGTCGGAAGGCCGCGCGCTCAGTTACGGCGCCCTCTATCATCCCTGGCTCGCGACGCAGCAGGAGCAAGGCGTGTCCGCGACTGCGCCCGATGGCGCGATCGCCGGGCTTTACGCGGCGCGCGCTACCGCGCGCGGCGCCTGGATCGCACCTGCCAACGATCTCGTCGCCGACATTATCGGGCTCGATCCGGCGATCCCCAATGGCGACCTGCTGGGCCTCGACGCCGCGCGCGTGAACACGATCCGCCGCGTGCCGGCGGGCTTCACCGTGCTCGATGAGGATACGCTGTCGCCCGAAGCCGATTGGCGGCAGGTCCATGTCCGCCGGCTGATGATGCTGATCCGCCGCGCTGCATTGCGCCGCGGCTTCACCTATGTGTTCGAACCCAATGGCGACGTTGTCCGCCGGGCCATCACCCGCAGCTTCTCGACCATGCTCGACGACCTCGAGACACGCGGCGCGTTCGCCACCGCGCAGCCGGGCGGGGCTTGGCGCGTGCAGTTGCCGGAAGCGGCCAATGATCGCGACGAAGGCCGGCTGACGGTCGAGATCGCGGTGTCGCCGGCCGATGCGCTCAGGACATTGACCCTGCGGCTCACCCAGGTGGGCAACCGCCTGACGATCGGGGAGGTCGCCTGATGGCCGACAACGAGCCGCTCATCTATCCGTACACCAATTTCAGCTTCTCGGTGGAAATCTATCCCGACGGCGACAGCGCGCCGTTGGTCGGCGGGGCTTTTTCCGATTGCGACGGCCTCGAAGTGACGATGGACGCGAAGATGATCCGCGAAGGCGGGGCCAATGACCGCGTCTATCGCGTCGCCGGGCCGGTCAGCTACGGTGCCGTAACGCTCAAGCGCGGCATGACCAATTCCTACGATCTGTGGAAATGGTTCCAGCGCTCGATCAAGGATCCGGCGCTGCGCGCCGATGCTGAGATCGTTCTCACCGCGCCCGATGGCGCGCGGACCGAACGCGCGCGCTTCCAGCTCTATCGCTGCATGCCGATCAAGCTGAAGGCGCCACCGCTCAACGCCAAGGACGGCCAGGTCGCGATCGAGGAATTGCAGATCGCCTATGAGCGGTTCGAGCTCGGCCAGATCGCGGGAGGTGGCGCATGACTGCCCCGGCGCTCGTCAAGGCGCAGCTCATCGAGATGAAGGAGGACCTCAAGTCCGAGCTTTCCGAAGGCGAGGGCGGCAAGAAGGTCGACGTCCAGTTCAATCCCGATTCGATGAAGGTCAGCTTCGCCAACCAGCTCGTCCAGCCGCAGGGTGGCGACCAGTCGGGCGGCACCGCGGGCCGCCAGTTCGTCGGGGCCGGCACGACCAAGCTCGCACTGACCCTGTGGTTCGATGTAACCCAGCCGGCCAAGACGCCGGTCGACGACGTCCGGCGGATGACCAAGGACATCATCCACTTCATCACACCCAAGAAGTCGAAGAAGGATCCCAAGAAGATGACGCCGCCCGCGGCGCGCTTCGTATGGGGCAGCTTCATCTTCGACGGCATGGTCGAGAGCCTCGAGGAATCGCTCGAATTCTTCTCGCCCGAAGGCAAGCCGCTGCGCGCTAGCGTCGCCATCTCGCTCAGCCAGCAGAAGATCCTCGTGTCCGATTTCCAGGGTGACGGCAGCGTCCCCAAGCGTCCCGGCCAGCGCCCGATGACGGCCGCCAAGCAGGGCGATTCGATCCAGGACATGGTCAACGACCAGGGTACGGGTTCGGGCGCCGGCAATAGCCCAGGCAGCGGTGCCGACGGCGCGGCGGGCGGGGGCTGGCAATCGGTCGCGGCCGGGAACGGCATCGAGGACCCGCTGCGGCTGCAGCCCGGCGCGCTGGTCGACGTCAATCTGCGCGCCGATGTCGGCGGCGGTTTCGGTGTCGGCGGCGGCCTCGCCTCGCCGCCCGCGACCGGCGCCAGCCTGCCATCCGTGAGCATCTCGATCCAGCCGCCGCGCGCTCAGCTCGGCCTCGCCTGAAGGAGTCATCATGCCTGTCGTGATCAACGAGTTCGAAGCAGTCGCCGAGGCGGCACCAGCCCCGGGAGGCGGTGGCGGGAGTGATGCCGGCGCCAAGACGATCAAGCCGCACGACCTTGTCCGTCCGTCCTCGCGCATCGCCCGCCGCAAGGCGCGGGTCTGGGCACACTAGGGGGATACGCAGCGATCATGGCGACCGCCGTCCAGAGCCAGCCGATGCAATCCTCGCGGCCGTCGATCGAGATCGACGGCAAGCCGCAGGCGCGGCTCGAGGCGGCGCTCGTCTCGTACGAGCTGGCCGACCGTATCGACTCGATGGCGCGCGCCGAGCTCTGCTTCGGCAATTGGGGCGGCGAGGACAAACCGGGTTTCCAGCATTTCGACCGCAGCATTCTCGAATTCGGCAAGGCCCTGGTGGTCAAGCAAGGCGACGCCAAATTGTTCGAAGGGCGGATCACCGCGATCGCCGCCGAATATCCCGAAGGCGCGCCGCCGCAAATCTCGGTACTGGCCGAGGATCGGTTGCAGGACCTGAGGATGACGCGGCGCACACGCTGCTTCACCCAGGCTTCGCTTGCCGACATCGCGCGGTCGATCGCGCAGGACCATGGGCTGACGCCGCAGGTCGATATCAACGCACCGACCGTGCCGTTGCTCGCGCAGCTCAACCAGAGCGACCTCGCTTTCCTGACCGACACCGCGCGGCGCTACGACGCCGACATCCATGTCGAGGGAGACAAGCTGATCGTTGCCGCGGCGCGCCAGCTCACCGCCGCAAAGCTCGCCTGGGCGGGAACGTTGCGCTCGTTCAGCGTGATCGCCGACCTCGCCAACCAGCGCAGCGCCGTCGTTGCGGCGGGCTGGGACGTCTCGCGCAAGGAAGGGATCAAGCACCGCGCCGAGAAGGACGCCGCCAGCCAGGAAGTCGGCCAGGACGAAGCCGGCGCCGATATCCTGACCAAGGCGCTCGGCGATCGCGTCGAGACGCTCGCGCACCAGCTGCCGACCAATGAGAGCGAGGCGCGCCAGGTCGCCGAGGCCGCCTATCGCCACATGGCGCGCAATTTCGTGAGTGGCGAAGGCGTGTGCGAGACCAGCGCGCTGGTCCGTGCCGGCGCGAAGCTCGAGCTGACCGGGCTCGGCCCCCTGTTCGACGGCACCTATCGCGCGCTGTCGGTGACGCATCTGTTCGACCCCGAACATGGTGCACGCAGCGAATTCCGCTGCAACCGTGCCGGCCTCGGACGCGCGCAATGAGCGGCGGGCTCCCCCATGACGAGCGCCTCTACCGGCAATGGGACGAGCGCACCCCGCGCGGTTTCGGCGGGCTGTGGCATGGCGTCGCGCCGGCGACCGTGCTCGACAACCAGGACCCCGACAGCCAGGGCCGGGTCAAGGTGGCGCTGCCCTGGACGCCCGATGCCGGCAGTGGGCGCTACGAGGCCTGGGCGCGGCTGGCGACGCTCTATGCCGGCCCCAATTGCGGCAGCTTCTTCGTGCCGCATGTCGGCGACGAGGTGCTCGTCGCGTTCGAACATGGCGATCCGCGGCGGCCCTATGTGCTCGGCATGTTGTGGAACGGGTCGGATTCGCCGCCCGAGAACATGGACCGGCAGAACACTCACAAGACGCTCAAGTCGCGCAACGGGGTCACGATCACGCTTCTCGACAAGCAGGGTCAGGAATCGTTGATGATGGAGACGCCGGGCGGCCAGAAGATCACGCTCAAGGACGGGCCAGGGTCAGTCGAGATCGACGATTCGAACGGCAACTCGATCAAGCTGGAAACCGCCGGCATCACCATCACCGCTGCGATCAAGCTCACCGTCAACGCGCCGATGGTCGAGGTCTCGGCCTCGATGGTCAAGGTCAGCGCGGGCATGTCGACCTTTTCGGGCGTGCTGCAGGCCGACACCGTCATCACCAACACGATCATCGCCGCGACCTACACGCCCGGCGCGGGGAATATCTGGTGACCGCGCTCGACCATCCGGTCACCTGGGCCTCGCCGCGGCCGTTGTGGCGCGGTGCCGTCAGCCCATCGCGCGCGCCGACCATCCTGCGGTTCGCGCAGGACGATTTCATGGAGCAATTGATCGGGTTGCTGGCCAACGACCCGGCCGCGCTCGGCGGGCACGTCGCGCGCTACGAGACGTGGCGCACGGCGGCCGCGGCATTGGCGGCGACCGACCATGTCGAGCGCGTGCCGCTGCCGGCACCGATCAAACAGGCCCGGCTTTCGCGTCTGCTCGGCCGCACCGCCGACCCGGCGCCGGTGCCGCTGCAGCCCGCGAAAACGCTCAAGCTCTACCAGCCTGCCGCGCAGCGTTTCTATGTCGTGACCGCGACGCTTGCCTGCGCGATTCCCGGCCTCCCGGACCGCACGCCGGCTGGCGGGCATGAGCGCACCGGTTTCGTACTGCGCCGGTTGCTACCGCGGACGACCCAGGTCGCGGACAAGAAGAACCTCGCCGAATTCGCCTTCGTCAAGGCGGCGGACGGCGCGCGCTGGCAATTGGTCTCGGCGGGCGATCCCCGGGAACTGACGCCGGGCGAGGAACTGCTCTCGGTTTTCCCGCTCGCGCATCGCGACAGCACGCAAGTGCGGCGGCGGTTGTGGGGCGGGCTCGTGCCGGTCGGTCGGCGCGAGGAATATATGGCCGCGAAGGTGTCGCGCGATGTGGTCAGGCTCGTTGCCGGGCAGACCGACGTGCTGCGCCCACCGCCGCCTGCGCCGCCGCGCGACAGCATCATCGCGCGGATGACCGAGTTCAAGATGGACGTCGCCGAGCCGTGGAAGATGATGATCCGCACGGCGCAGAAGACCGCTGCCGACATCGCCGCCGATCCGGACGATGTCGACAATAACAAGGTCGATGGCTCGCATCGCCGCCAGGCCCGGCTGCGCGCGGCGAACCTCAAGCTGCAGATGCAGTCCTGGCTGCTGCTGCTCGACTTCGCCAAATATCTCCAGCGCAACCTGCCGACGGTTTATGCCGCGGTCAGGAGCAATTCCGCCACCGGCCTGTCGGGCGGCAAGCTCAACCTGTTCACCTGGCTCCAGCAGAGCCTGTCCGCGAGCGACGTCGATGCGCTCAAGAAGGGCTTCCGCATCTATGGCAGCGGCAGCGATACCCTGTCCTACGATGCCAGCCTGCTCGACGCCTTGCGCGGGATCATCGGCAGTGGCGACGGCAAGATCGAGGCGCAGCTCGAAACGATCGAAACCGTCTACCAGGCGAGCACCGATGCCGCGACCAAGGTGCTGTGGCCGGGCTTCCATTATCTGTTTGCCGGGATCGGCAGCAATGGCAGTGGCGGTGGTGCGGCAGCCAGGGGGCCGTTCACGCTCGTCACTGCGCTCGCCGAGAAATCAATCCCGCCGCTGCCGGATTATCCGGCAGCCGACGACCCGTCGGGCATCCTCCACGAGCTTCCCGAATTGACGCCGACAGGCAGCTTCGACGTCAACCTGATCGACAAGGTCACCGCGCTCGTCGCCCGCGCGCTCGACCGCAGCGACGAAAGCACGGCGCGGCCGGTTCCGTTCGCCCAGTCGCTGGCGGCGGACATGGAAGAAACCGCGCCCGATGCCGGGCTGTTCGTGATCCGCTTCGTGCATCTGAACGAGGATTGCGGCCCGCTCCATCCGCCGACCCTGTCCGAGCCGACCGACCATTTCCATTTGGCGAGCTTTTTCGATCCCGACGCGCCGGTCCGCCCGATCCGCATCGTGCTTCCGCTCGACACCAGCCCGGCGGGGCTCAGGAAGCATGCCCGCGGCACCGCATTCGTGATGTCGAACATGCTGTGCGGCCAAGTCCAGCGCGCCAAGGGCATGGGCTTCATCGACATGGTGTTGAGCGTGTTGCCCTGGCCGCTCAACAAGTCGCTCAGCTCGGACGATGGCGGGGGTTGCAAGTCGAACAATCTCGACATCGGGATGATCTGCTCGCTGTCGATCCCGATCATCACGCTGTGCGCGCTGCTGCTGCTGCTGATCTTCGTGTTCTTCTTTGAACTGATCTTCGCGTGGCTGCCCTTCTTCATGCTCTGCTTTCCGGTGCCGGGACTCAAGGGCAAGATCGGAGAAGAGTCATGACCAGTCCGTTCGGCAAGTCGCTGGCTTTCCCGCCGCGCGTCGGCGCCAACGGGCGGATGCTGTGGTCCGAAGGCGAGGACAATATCCGCGAATCGATCGCGATCATCCTCAAGACGATGCAGCGCGAGCGCGTTCAGCTGCCCGGCTTCGGCGCCAATCTCGGCCGCTATCTGTTCGAGTCCAACAATGCCGCCACCCATGCGCGGATCGCGCGCGATGTCGAGATCGCGCTCGGCCAATGGGAACCGCGCATCGCGCTCGAGGACCTCGCCGTCGACGCCAATGCCGCCGATAGCGGCAACGCCATCGTCACCATCAGCTACCGGCTCGTCGCCACCGGCGCGGCTGAAAGCATCGCGGTCGCTGTGCCGCTCGGCGCGCAATAGGGGAGCCCCGGACGATGCCGCTTCCCGCCCCGTCGATCGACAATCGCCGCTACCAGGAGCTGTTCGACGAGCTGGTCCAGCGCATCCCGGTGCACACGCCGGAATGGACCAATTTCAACGCGTCCGATCCCGGCATCACCATCGTCCAGCTGTTCGCGCACATCACCGAGAGCCTGCTCTACCGCGCCAACCAGATTCCCGAACGCAACCGTGCCAAATTCCTCTCCCTGCTCGGGATTCCGCTCAACCCGGCGAAGGAGGCACGCGGGCTGGTCGCGTTCGACAATGTCCAGGGGCCGGCCGAGACGACGCTGATCCAGACCGACACCGAATTGCTCGCGGGAAAACTGCCGTATCGCACCACCACCAGCCTCGACGCGCTGCCGCTCGAGGCGAAGCTCTACGTCAAGCGGCCGCTGGCCAAGGTCGACGATCCGACTGCCGAATATTACGGGCTGCTCTACGCCTCGTACAATCGCCCGGCGCCGCAGACCCTGTCACTCTACGAGAGCGTCGAGGTGACGGGTGGCGAGGTCGTCGATCTCGGTGCCAGCGTCGACCGCGCGGTATGGATCGCCTTGCTCGGGCGCGAGGGCGACCTGGCGACCATGACGATGGCGCAGCTGGGCGAGAAGCTCGGTAACCGGGTATTGTCGCTCGGCATCGTACCCGAAGAGCCGATCGGCACGCGGACTCTGGGGCCGGTCGCGCAAGGCACCGCCAACAGCAACGTCCTGCAATATCACATGCCGAGCGTGGTGGTGCCGATCCCGCGCGTGAACGACGCGCCGGCCCCCGGCTATCGCCAGCTCACGCCGCGCGCCGATTTCGATCCGATCGCCACGCCCGGGATCGTCGAACTGACCCTGCCGCCGGCCGGGGCGATCGATACCTGGCGCGATCTCGATCCGCTCGAGGCGGGGGTCGGCGACCTGCCGCCGATGATCGATGATGCCAAGGTCGCCGGGCGCGTGGTCACCTGGCTCCGGATCAGTGCGAGCAGCGGCAGCGCGCCACGCTTCACCTGGATCGGGATCAATGCTGCGCAGGCGCGCCAGGTCATCCATGTCACGTCCGAACGGCTGGCCGATGGCGACGGCACGCCCGACCAGGTCAGGAAACTGGGCCGCGCGCCAGTGCTCGAAGGCTCGGTCAAATTGCTTGGCTTTGTCGGGCAGACTCCGCGCGACTGGCAGCCGATCGACGACATCCTAGCCGCCGACCCGGAAGTGCCGGTCTATCCCGCCAGGGCGAGCGACCCGCCGCTGACCGACGTCTTCATGCTCGACGCCGAAGCCGGGACGATCCGCTTCGGCGACGGGCTCACCGGCCGCCGCCCGCGTGCCGACGAAGTGCTCTATGCGAGCTACGATTATTCCGAAGGCGCCGAGGGCAATGTCGCGGCGGGATCGATCAAGGCGGGCCCGATGGTGCCGGCCGGGATCGCCGCGACCAATCCGGTACCGACCTGGGGTGGCGCCGATGCCGAGAGCGTCGCGCAAGGCGAGAAGCAGGTACCGCGAGTCATCCAGCATCGCGAGCGGCTGGTCACTGCCGATGATTTCCGCACCATCGCCTGGCGCACGCCGGGGGTGGCGATCGGCCGGGTCGAAGTGCTGGCGGCGACCCATCCCGACATTGCGCCGGTCGCGCCGGGGACGGCGCCGGGCGTCGTCACCTTGATGGCGATTCCGCTCTACGACCCGCTTCATCCCAAGGCGCCGCGGTCCGACGCGCGATTCATCGATGCCTTGTGCACCTATCTCGATCCGCGCCGCCTGGTCACCACCGAACTGGTGCTGCGCGGTGCCGACTATCTCGGCATCTGGCTGTCGATCGGGATCGAGATCGAGGCCAACCACCAGGCCGCGTCGGTGATCGACGCGGTCAAGGCGCGCATCCAGCAATATCTCAGCCCGCTGCCCAATCCCGAGGTGGCACTGCCCGAATTGCTGGTCCCGCTCTATGCGTCGGAAACCGATCCGGCGCTGCGCGGCTGGCCGCTCGGCAAGCCGGTCAATGCCCGCACGCTCCTTGCCGAAGTGGCGCGCGTCGCCGGCGTGGTCTCGGTCGCCGACGTGCTGCTGGCGGCTGGCAATGGCCCGGCGGTCGAACAAGTGACGATCGCTGGTCTGCAACTGCCCGAGATTCTCGGCATCTCGGTGGTCGCGGGCGACCCGGTACCGCTCGACGCCGTGCGCGGCGCCGGCGCCGGCTTGTCGCAGACCCCGCCGCTTCTGCCGGTCCCCGTCGTTGCGGAGACCTGCTGATGAACGTCAACGGCTCGCGCTATCACCTGCTCTACGGCGAGGACGATTGGGGTGAATGCTCGGTCATGCTCGCGGGCAAGCGTCGCAAGCTGGCGGCGCAATGGAAGCTCAAGGTGCCGCCGCAGGAAGTGCCGCGCTGGAATAGCGACCGTTCTTATCTGGGCTTGGCTCAACTCGATGCGGAATTGCCCGCGACGCCGGGTGAGCGGGCCTATCTCCCGGCCGATCGCCGCGGGGTCGCGGCCGATGCTTACGGCAACATCTACGTGGTCAGCGACACCGGCCACGGTATCGACGCCTTCTCGCGCGACGCCAATGCCACCAGCACCTTCTGGCCGGACGGCGCGCCGCAGCGACGCCGGCGGCCGGGCGTTTTTGCCGCAGCGGATCCCGATCCCGGCTTTGATGGGGCGATAGTGGGCCTCGCGATCACGTCGGAGAGTTATCTCGTCGCAGCTTTCGCCACGGGGTTGTTGCGTTTCGACCTGGTCGGTGGCGGTCCACCCGAACGATTCCTGTTTCCCCTAGCTCTTGGCCCGATCGCCCCGACCGACCTCGCACCCGGCCCGTGCGGCGGGCTGTGGCTGCTCGACGGCACGGCGGCGAAACTCTACCGGCTCGACCGCAATCTCGCCTTTGTCGAGGAGATGGCCAGCGCACCGAGCCCGTCGATATTCCAGCCCGAGACGGGCCCGGCGACGCGTAGCGACCGGCCGGTCAGCGCCACCATCGTGGCGTTGCCAGGCGGCATCGATCCGTTGGCGATCGCCGCGACCGACCGGTTCGAGGCGATCATCTTGTGCGCCGTCGGCGACGCGACGCGCCTGCTCGTCGTCGCACCGGGCGCCACCGCCGCCACCGTCCTGATCGAGGTGCAGCATCCCTGCTATTGCCTCGCCGTCCTGCCGACCAAGACCGGCGAGGATGTGCTGCTCGCCGATGTCGACGGCAACCAGGCGCATGTCGTGAATCTGACCCGCCCCGATACCGGGCTCGCCGCGACGATCGACCCGACGACCATTCCGATGCGCCGCTTCGGCGGGCGCGGGCTGGTCGCCGCCAATGGCTATGTGCTCTACGACAGCGGTCCGACCGATCCGCTCTGGGTGCCCTTACTGGCGCAGAAGCGGCAATCCTATGCCGACGCCAACGCGATCCTCTCGCCGAGCTTCGACAGCCAGGTGCCGCAATGCGTGTGGGACCGCATCCGGATCGATGGCTGTATCCCGCCCGGAACCTCGGTGACGATCGAGGCGCGCGCGTCGGACGACCTTGCGATGATCGGCGCCGCCGCCGAGATCGGCTGGATCCGCCAGCCGAACCCGTATCTCAACCGCGACGGCGGCGAACTGCCCGGCAAGCGCGCGATCGCCCGCGCCGCCACCGACAAGACGCTCGGGATCGGGTGCTGGGACGTGCTGCTCCAGGGGGTGACCGGCCGCTATTGCGAGTTGCGGATCACGCTCGCCGGCGACGGGCGCTTCACGCCGCATCTGCGCGCGCTGCGCTTGTGGTATCCGCGCTTCTCCTGGCCGGCCCGATTCCTTCCCGGCGCATATCGCGAGGACCCGGCGCCGGCCGACTTCCTCGAGCGGTTCCTGGCCAACATGGAAGGGATCGACACGGTCGCGGAAGGACGCATCGCCACCGCGCAGGCACTGTTCGACACCCGCATCGCGCCGGTCGAGGCGCTCGACTGGCTGGCCGGCTGGTACGACATGGCGCTCGATCCGCGCTGGGACGAGAACCGCAAGCGGCTGTTCGTGCGCAATGCATCGCGTTTCTTCGGCTGGCGGGGTACCGCGCGCGGGATCAAGGCGGCACTGCGGCTCGCGTTCGACACCGTTCCCGACGACAGCCTGTTCGCGCTTGAACAGCGGCAATGCGAGCCCGCCAACGGCGTGCGCATCGTCGAGGGATTCGCGACGCGATCACCGCTACCCGCCTGGCCCACGGTCGAGGTCGATGGCAGCCTGCCGACCCAGGATCAGGCGAGTGCGACCTGGTCGCCCGTCGAAGGTGCCCAAGGGCTCGCGCGGCGCTGGGCGCTGGCGACGACCGGCATGGTACCCGTGCAGCTACCGGCGAGCGTCGACCTCGATCCGGCCGCCCATCTGGATGGAGACTGGGCGGCGTTCGCCGCGGCGCAGATCGGCTTCGTGCCCACGGCCGGAATCGCCGAGCGCGCGCACTGGGTCGCGTTCCAGCAGGCGCTCGCGGTGCCGGTGCCGATGTCGGCACTGCCGGTGGGCTCGGTCGCCGCCGCTGCGCATGACAATTGGCGCGCTTTCACCGCGCAACCCTCGCGGGTGCGCGCGCTCTGGGTGCGCTGGCTCACCGAGACCTATCGCCGGATCGACCGCCTCAACGCGGCGTGGAGCAGTGCGTGGGACAATTTCGGCGAGGTCGCCTTGCCCGATCACGTGCCCGCCACGCCGGCCTCGATCCGCGACTGGCTGGTGTTCGAAGGACAGATTCTCGCGGTCGACGCGAGCGCGCATCGTTTCAGCGTGCTGCTGCCGCGCCGCACCACCGGCCAGAGTTTCGATAAGGAGCAGGACATGCTCGCCATCGCGCGCCGCCTCGTCGCGATCGAGAAGCCCGCGCACACGACGTTCGACGTCCGTTTCTACTGGGCGATGAACCGCATCGGCGAAGCCCGGGCGGGGATCGACACCCAGCTCGGCCAGGGCAGCCGCGCACCCGAATTGGTGCCTGCGGCGACGATCGGCCGCGCCTGGCTCGGGGCCAGTTTCATCGGCGGACCGCGCGATCCGGGTCCGGCAAGGAGCGTGCTCGCATGTTGACGCCAAGTTCCACGCATCTGGGGGAGCGATAACCATGGGATGCGATTGCAGCAGTTTCTCGGCCATGACCGGGATCGCCCAGCCCGACCCGACGCGGCACGTCAATTTCGTCACCGGCATGGTGCTCGGGGTCGACGATTACGCGCAGGAATTCGCCTATCACGCCGAACGCGACAAGCGGATCGTGCGCGAGTTCCTGGGGTACGGGACCGTTTCCGGCCTGGCCGTCGGGCTTGAGGACACGGCCGATGGCCCGCGCGTCCGCGTCGCGGCGGGATCGGCAGCGGCCCCGAGCGGGCAATTGATCTGCGTCGGGCGTGACCAGTGCGGCGAGATCGACGCCTGGCTCAAGCGCGCCGAGGTCAAGGCCGAGCTCGACGCGCGTGCCGAGGGCGCCAATTCGCTCGACCTCACGCTCTATCTCAACCTTTGCTACACCGATTGCCCGGTCGACGCGGTGCCGATCCCCGGCGAGCCCTGCCGCAGCCCCGACAATCTGATGGCACCGTCGCGTGTCGCCGACGACTACGTGCTTGGTTTCGCGTTCGATCCGCCCTTGCAGACCGAAGCGCGTGCGCTGGCGGTGATGGATGCCTGGCTCGCCGCCGCCGAAGCCGCGGTCGATGCCGGCGGCGAGAACAGTCCGGCCAAGTTCGGCCCGTTGATTGCGCGGGCCAAGGCGCAGATCGTGACCGCTCTGGGCATCGTGGCAGGGCCGCTCGATCCCGCCGATCTCGCACCGGTGGTGCTTACCAAGGCTGCCTTCCCGGCCTTCGTCCTGGCGATGCGCAAGGCGTGGATCACGATGCTGCGCCCGCTGGTGCTCGCGCAAAGCTGCGCCGCGCCGGGCGTTCCGGCCAATGACTGCCTGTTGCTGGCCGAGTTGCGGTTCACGGCAACGCGCGGACTGGTCCCCGACTGGGCAGCGCCGGTCATCGCCGACATCATCCTCGACGAGGACGAGCGGCCGTTCATGCTCTCGACGATGGCGACGCAGAGCACGCTCGCGCCGCGGCTCGCCCCGCCGGCCAACTCGCTCACGCTGGCTTTCTACAACGATGCCAGCCCCAATTTCGAACCCAAATGGCCGGTCTCGGTGATCGTCGCGGCGGGCGCCAACGACATGACGATAGCGATGCCGGTAGGCGATGCCAGCCAGGCGAGCGGCGACACGCTGATCCTGGTCCACGGCAATGCGAACAAGCTCGCGCTCAAAAACGCCAAGAAGGACGGCAATCCGTTCGTCTCGACCAAGCGCGGTACCTACCGTCTCGTCTATAACGGCACCGACAGCTGGACGGTCTTCGTCGTCGCCGAGGACAAGGCGTGATGGCCGACATCCTGTCCCTTCAGCAGGCGGTCGGCGATGGCGGCATCGAGACGGTCAATTTCTTCAACGGCCGCCTGCTCACCGCCGGCGATATGTCGCGCGAGCAGGATGCGCGCCGCCAGGCCGATGCGCGGCTTGGCCTCGCGCTCGGCGACGGGGTGGCGTTCGGGCTCGAGGTGAGCGCGGGCAGCGTCGTCGATGACGCGACCGGATCGCCGATGCCGTCGGTCACGGTCGCACCGGGCCTCGCGATCAACCGCGCGGGCCAGGTGCTGCGGCTCGGCTATGACGAGCAGGTGCGGCTGTCGCGTCTCGGCACGAGCAGCCCGACGCCGACGGGCAATTCCTTCTCCGATTGCGCGCCGGTGGTCGGCGGCTCCTATGTCGCCGGGCAGGGGCTCTACATCCTGACGATCGCGCCTTCGGGAATTACCGCGGGTCGTGCCCCGGCCAGCGGCCTGTCGGGCACGTCGGCCGCCTGCAACATCGACCGGGTGATCGAGGCGGTCCAGTTCCGACTGCTCGCGGTGCCGCAGCATCTCTATGCGCAGCTCGACGCCGCCGCGACCGACTTCCGCAACGATGTCGCTTATGCCTGTTTCGGTCCGGGCGTGACCGATTCCTGGGCCACTGCCCTGTTCGGCCAGGCGGGGCGCGACCAGGGCCTGCTCGCCGACATGCGCGGTTTCGGGCTGACCGACCAGGACGTCCCGCTCGCGATCCTGGCCTTTGCCGGCGCGGCGAGCATGGTATTCCTCGACAGCTGGGCGGTGCGCCGGCCGATCAGTCCGCCCGATCCCGCGCCCGGCCCCTTGCCCACCCTGGTTGCGCCGCGCCGGATCGCGACTGGACGGGCGATGCTCCAGCAATTCCAGGCCCAGCTCGCCGATCTCGTCGGTACCTCGGGCACGCTCAATGGCGTCACCGCGAAAAAGCATTTCCCCATGCTCCCGCCCGCCGGCCTGCTCCCGTTCTTCACGCTGGAGATGGCCAAGCTCTTCTTCGACGGCATGGAAGTCCGCGGCCCGCAATATATCAATGCGCCGCAGCTCGAGCCGCTGATCCGCGAGAGCCTGGCGGCGCCGGCCTTCGTGGCGGATTCACCTCACATATTCTGGCTCTACGCGGTCGCCGACAATGCGATGGCCATCGAGCTGCCGCCGGGCCCGGACGCGCCGCCGCCACCGGCGCGCTACTACGCCTTTGCCAGCGCCAATCTCGCTTACCGCGCGGACGCGCGCTTCAACCTGCACCACTGGGATTACGCCAACCTCGCGCTGTCCGCGTGACGAAAGGTTTCGGATCATGACCCTTACCCTCTCCGAATTCCTCGATGCGGCCGGCGGTCTCCTGACCGAGGACCAGAAGAACCAGCTGATCACCTCCTTGCTCGACACGCAGGTCAAGCAGGTGAAGCCCGGTGACCTCATCACCGCCAATGTGTTCAACCAGATGCTGGCCGACATTACCGACCTGGCGGTGCGCGTCGCCGCGCTGGAAGGGAGCGCCGGCGGGCCGGAGGTCCCGGTCATTTTCAGCATCTCGCCCAACCCGGTCACGGTCGGGTCGGACATGACCATCACCGGCGAGAATCTCGATGCGCGCTACCTGACCACGATCCAGATCGGCGACAGCCGCATCGCCACCGGATTGCTCAAGATCGGCAGCAACTCGAAGCAGCTCATCTTCTCGACTCCCGGCGTCACCGGCGCAACTCCCGCCGGCATTCCGGTGCAGGTGCTGGTCGCCAACGATGCCGGCACCGCGACGAGCGCGTGCGTGGTGCGCTCGGGCATCGCCGCGGACATCGCTGCGACGATCGGCGCGGTGATCACCAAGGCGCCCGCCGGGGCGCTGGTCAAGAATACCGACTATCAGTTCGAACTCGATCTCACGATCGAGAGCTCGCATGCCGAGACTTTCAAGGTGACGCCGTTGCTCACGGTGAACCCGGCAACGGGGTGGACCATCGCGGTGACCGATGGCGGCCAGGCTGCGGTGCAGCCGACCGCCGGTACTCCGGTCACGCGCAAGGTGGTGGTCAAGCTGCACACCGGCGACACCGGCGGCGGTACCTTCGCCTTGCAATTCACCGGCACCAGCTTTCCGTCCTATCACGCCAGTTCGGTCGCCTTCCCGGCCGCGATCGGGGCGGCCACCGACGAAACCGATGGTCCGATCCAGATCAAGTCGGTCGCGGTACTCGGCGACCAGACCCAGAAGACGTTCAAGAACGGCGAGCTCCTGATCACCTCGAAGCTGCTCCAGACGGGCACGCAATCGACGCGCACGATGCGGCTCACCGTCGAGCTCGCGATCGAGCCGACCGGATCAAACGCCGTCTACGACATCTCGATGGCGACCGATCCGCCCGCGGATCAAAGCAAGCCGCACTGGACCGTCACGTTGACGTCGCCGCCCCCGGCGACGCCGCAAATCCAGCAGCCGCCGGGCGGCGCGCCGGTCTCGGTGACCGCGACGATCCTGGCGAGCGGCGCCGACGCGCCCGACGTCAAACTGGTCGTTGGCGTCAGCGGCCAGGGCCCGTTGCCGAAGATGACCCAGAAACTGGGACTGCGTGTGATCGAGGGCACCACGATTCCCTGATCGAGTGACAGCCTGACTGACGAACGAATTTGAAGGAGTGAAGCCATGAAAACCAACACGCCGCTCTTCTCGCGTCCCCGATTACTGACCACCGCGTCGACGCTGCCCTTGTTCCTGATGCTGACCGCCTGTCCGCCGGCCCAGCCGCCGGCGCCGGGCAACGCCTTCGACCTCAACTCGCGGCTGATCTTCCCGCACACCGCCCAGCAGGTCACGCTCGACGGGCAGGCGGACGAAGGAGCTTGGGGCGACGGGTTCGACTATGAGCTCGAACAGGGCTCGTCCAAGCCCGACGGCACCTTGCGCGGCGTAGCGACCGACACCGATTTCTACGTCTCGGCCAAATTCGACGGCGATACGGCCTATGACGGCCTGGACAGCCTGGTCTTCCTGATCAACCCGAGCGGCGCCGACAACAATTACCACCGCATCATCATCCAGCCCTGCGGTAGCGGCGGGGCAACCTGCCCCGCCGGCGGCGGCACCGGCCTGGATCCCACGGTCCAGTATCAGACCGGAACCAAGAGCGGATCGACCGTCAACTGGACCGGCCCCGTGCAGAACGCGCTACCGGACGGCATCACGGTCAAGTCGGCCAACGTTCCCGGCGGCAACAACAACAGCTGGTCGGTCGAGATGAAGATCCCCAAGGCCGCGCTGGGCGGCTTCACCGACAATTGGATGGGCCTGCTGGTCAATGGCGTCGTGGCCAATCCGGATACCGAGACCGCGGTGCTCTATTCCTGGCCGGAGAACGCCTACATCACCGGGGAGATCGATGCCCCAGGCGGCACCGGCTATCCCGATGTGGCGAAATGGGGCGAAGCGACGCTGTCGAAGGGGTTCGGCAACGGCGTGTCGGTGGCCTATTACGAGTTCGGCTCCAACCAGGCCAATCCCTCGCAGATCGCGCTCGACAAGCCGAACAGCTTCTATGCCTGGGCGATCAACAATACGTCTACCGGCGGCGTCCTGGTCCCTGCCAACGATGTCACCGCAACCTTCACGATCGCGAATTTCGGGCTCAGCAACGCCTGGGCCAACGTTCCCGGGTCGGGCAATCCGAGCGGCCCGGTGAACATCCCCGCGGCCGGCGCACACCGTTATGAGACCGGGTTGTGGAATCTCTCGCCCGCCGAGGTGACGAACTACACCAACAACCCGCATCAGTGCATCCGGGTGACGCTCACCAGCACCAATGCCAACACGGTAATCACCCAGCCAAGCGTGCAGAAGAACATGGACTTCGTGACCATCAATTCGCCGTTCGAATCCAAGGCGAAGCTCGACGCGCGCAGCTTCGGGCAATGGATGGCGACCGACAAACCCTATTTCAGGCTGCGTGAGGAGTTCATCAATCTCGACGAGGGACTCGACTGGCAGACCCGCCTGAGCGGCGCCAAGGAGCAGGGGAGGAACAGCTGGCTGATGCCGGTCGGCGACAATCCGGACGGCGGCCTCGGCGTCTGGGTCAATCCGTCCGACAAGCTCCAATTGCCCAGCACGCGCGTTCCGCTGAAGCCCGGGACGGGCGGTCCGGGCACGCGGCCGATGGTCGCCAAGGTCGAGCCGGGCTCGCTCGTGACCGTGATGGTCGATGGCGAGCTCAAGATCGGTCCGACCTCGGTTACCGGCGGCGGCATCAGCCTCAGCCAGGCGCGTGGCGCGAAGATCGACCTCGGTCGCGGCGAGCAATTTCCGGCGGGCGTGTCCGATCGCGTTGGCGCGGTGCTCGGCTCGTTCGACGATTTCAAGACGAGCTTCGTCATCGGCAACGGCGTGACGTTGCGCGTGCCGGCGGGGGCTGCGGCCTTGTCGCTCAAGATCAACGACACCGAAAAGGGCTATGGCATGCAGGGCGGCGACGGCTTCTCCGTCCAGGTGATCCCGGGCAAAATGTACCCCTGGATGAAATTTGCGTTCCCGCAGCTGGCGATGGAGGATCGCAAGGGAACCGCGCCGTGGATGCTGCCGCTGGGCGCGAGCCTGCCGTCATGGATCGTCCACGGTTACTACCCGACCAACAACTATATCGTGATCAACAAGAAGCGGCTGCGGATCGAGCGCCCGGCGGGCTCGTTCGGCTATTCGATCCGCGACGTCGGGGTCAAACGCGGGCTGGGGACGGTCACGCCGGTAAAGCCTGCGACGACCGTTATCCGCTAGGCGCTTATGGCAGGCGCGGTGTCCCTTGTCCCCAACGGCCTCGCCGTCGGCCGCGCCCGGCTTTCCGGGCCGGGAGGGAGCCGCGTGCTGCTTGAACAAGCGCTCGGGGAAGTCGAGCTGGACCGGTTGGGGCTGGGGCCGGAGGAAGTCCTCTACGTGCCCCGCCTCACCGGGCCGGCGCGGCTCCGTCCCGGCGAGACGCGGCATTTTGCCAACGGGCTCGGTCTCGTCCTCGGCGAGATTGCCGAGCGGGCGGACCGCGACCCCACCGGCGGCAGCGCCACCGATCGGCCTTGCCGCTTCAGCAGCCGCACGGCCTTTGCTGCATGGCTGATCGGCGCGGTGCTCGAAAAGGGACGATCCGAAGCCGCGGTTCTGGTTCGGGCGGCGACTGGGCGGAGCAGTCCGCAGGACTGGTGGCGCCGCGAGGTGCTGAGCGAGGGCCGAAGCCTCGTCCCGCTGCTCATCCGGCTCGCCGAGGCGGGCAAGGCGGTGCGCTGGCTCGGCACCCTCGATCCGATCGAGGTGGAGCAGGCGACAGCGTCGCTTACCCGTGACTACGGTCTCGCGCTCCTGCCCATTGCTTTGGAGGCAGCCCCCGCCCGCCTGCTCGATCACGAATCCAGTTCAGTGGCCACGGGTGTCCGGGCAGACGTTATCCGGCGAGAGCGTGCCGCTGCCGATGAGGTCCGCGCGGCCAGCGATGCGATCGCGGCCCGTGGCGAGCCACTGGACGAATTGCCGTTGCCCGCTCGCACGGTGCTCGTTGCTGCGGCAGTGCTCGCGCGCGCACCGGCCATTTGGCGCGACGCGCTGGCACGGGCAATCGCGCAGGGGGTCGGCGAGAGCCGGCCGCTCCCCTCGGATGCGCCCGCCGCCGCCGACGACGCAGGAGAGAATCCGGTTGGCTCCGTCTCTCGGCGGCCCGCGGAAGACCTATTCGCGCAGGCCGGTTCGCCAGACCGGCCGCAACGCCGACCCGCCATCATGCTGGTCGAGCCGGCCCACCCCGACACGCCGACGATCGCCGATGATCGCGCGCCTGATCGCTCGGTCGATACTTCCCCGGTCCAGGCACTATCCTCACCTGCCTTGCCGCTCGTTTCGGAAACTCCCTGGAATCCCTTCGCCGATTCGCCTCGCGAGCAGGTGCCGGCACCGCTGTCCGAGCCGCGCGAAGCCTTCGATACCGGTTTCGGTGGCCTCGTCTTCCTCATCAACGCATTCCTCGCCATGGGTCTGTATCCCGATTTCACGCGCCCGCTCGATCCGGCTTTGCCGCTGCCGCCGCTGGCGCTTGCCGATCGCCTGGGCTGCCACTGGTTCGGTGCGCGCTACCGCCGCGATCCGCTGCATCGTTGGATCATGCGGCGCGGCGCGGCCGGTGCATTGCCGCGGCGTTGGCGCGTCGAGCCCGACTGGCTGATCCCGTTCGGCGGCGGCCGCGCGTGGCATGACGGTTCGACGCTTTGGCACACGGCCGGCTTCCCGCTCGCGAACCGCGTCGCGGCGACGCCCGCGCGGCGCCTGGCGCGGGCCCTGAGCGTGCCGTTGGGATCGAGCGTATCGGGTCGAGCCGGGCGGCGGGCCGATCAGGATCCCGCCTGGCTCGCCTGCCTGGCCTTGTTCCTTGCCGCTCGTTTCCGCCGCGCCGCCGCCGAGGATGCGCTGACGCCCGCCACGCTTGCCATCCCCGCGCGCGTTGTCATTGGCGAAGCGCGGCTCGATGTGCGTTTCGCGCTCGGCGCCCTGCCGCTCGCACTCCGGCTCGCCGGGCTCGACCGCGATCCGGGCTGGCTTCCCGCCGAGGGCCGCGATGTCAGGTTTCATTTCGAATGACTCGCTCGCTGACCTTTCCTGCGCCCGACGCAGCCGGCCATTTCCGTCTCATGGTGTTCGGCGTGGTGCTCCATTTGCTGGAGCAGCATCCCGAGGCGACGAGCGACTTGCCGTTCCTCGCCGCCTATCGCGCCGAGATCGCCCGGCAGGCCGGGCGCGACACGGCGCCGGCGGCAGCGGAATGGGCGGCCGCGCTCGACGCGATCGATACCGCCAGCGCGCTTCCCTTTGCGCGCCTGGCGCGCGCCGGGGTCTCGCCGCTCGCGCGCCAGTTGCTGGCAACACTGGCGATGATCGAGGAGGACCCGGCACTCGCCTGGTTGATCGAACCCGAAGGCGGGCTGCCGACGCTTGGTGGTCTCATCGCGCAATGGCGGATGCACGCCGGGGGCGATCGCGCCGCTGCCGTGCGGGACGCTGCGCGCGACCTCGAAACGGCGGGGCTCGTCGAACTGGTCGATCCCGAGGCGTTGCGTGGGGAGCGCCGGTTACGGCTGCCCGGGCCGTTGCTCGATGTCCTTGCAGGTGCGCCGCCGCGTTTCGACGGCGCGCATTTCGCACCGCGCGATAGTTTGCCGGTGACCGGGGACTGGATAGCGCCGGGTCCGGAAACGGTCGATCCGGTACGTCTCGGCGCGCTGATCGCGAGCGATCCGGCGCGCATCATTCTCGTCAGGGGGCCGGGTCGCAACGGCCGCCGCATGCTGCTGCGCGCTGCGGCGCGCGCCGCCGGGCTCGACACATTAACCGTACCGCAGGCCATGCTCACCGACCCGACGCAATGGCGCGGCGTGGCGGCCGCAGCGCATCTCGCAGGGGCAATGGTGATCGCTGCGGTCGAGCCGGCACCCGGCGAAACATTGCCGATTCCCGCGCATCCTCTGTTCGCCGGCCCGATCGGGATCGCCATCGGTGCCAGCGGGACGATCCGCCAGGAAGGGCAGGCGGCCATTCTGGCGATCGATCTGCCGCTGCCCGATGCCGCGGCCCGGGCACGCCAGTGGCAGGCCTGCGGGCTAGGCGCGCTAGCCGGCGAGCTGGACACCATGTCGATGACGCTCGGCAACATCGCCTGCGCCGCGCGGGGCGCAGCCGCTGCCGCCGAGCTCGCCCATCGGCCGGATGCGCCGATCCCGGCCGACATACGCACCGCCGCGCGGTCGCTGCGCGATGCCCGGCTCGATGCGCTGGCGACGCCGATCGACCTCCGCGGCGAGCCCGAGCCGCTGTTCCTCGATTCGCGCGAGAGCCAGGAATTCGACGCCCTGTTGTTGCGCGCGCACCATCGCGAGCGGCTGGGGCTCGAGCTTGGCCATGGTCGCGGCGTCCGCGCGCTGTTCGCAGGCGCCAGCGGTACCGGCAAGACGCTCGCCGCGCGTCACATCGCGGCCCGGCTCGGCAAGGATCTCTACCGGATCGATCTCGCCGCGACCGTCAGCAAATATATCGGCGAGACCGAGAAATGCCTCGATCGCGCGCTCTCCGCCGCCGAGGAGCTCGATGTCGTCCTGCTGCTCGACGAAGGCGACGCGCTGATGGCGCGGCGCACCGATATCGGCAGCTCGAACGATCGCTACGCCAATCTCGAGACCAATTTCCTGCTGCAGCGGATCGAAAGCTTCCAGGGAATCATCCTCGTCACCACCAACGATGTCGAGCGAATCGACCAGGCGTTTGCGCGCCGGCTCGACGCCATGCTGACTTTCCGCTCGCCCGACGCGGTGATGCGGCGCGCCATCCTGGCGCGCCAGCTCGGCGAGCATGAGGTCAGCGCGTGGCTGCTCGACGACATCGCCTGCCGCTGCGCGCTTACGGGTGGCCAGTTGCGCAACGTCGCGCTGCATGCGCGATTGCTGGCGATGGACCGCGATAGCGGGCCCGACGATGCCGCGTTGCGCGCGGCGATCGAGCGAGAATATCGCAAGACGAGCGCGTTCTGCCCGCTCAAGCCCATGCTCGCCGCCGCGGGCTAGGCGATGGTTGCTGCTACCGCCGATGCCGCCTCGCGCACGGTAGCTGAGGGCGATCATGCGCAGGAAAGCGGTGCGACGCGCGCCGCGGCCACCGCCAAACGGCTGCACGCGCACGCAAAGGGCAAGAAAGCGGCGTACCATCACCGCGGCAAGCACCAGCACCATCACCGGGCGCAGGCCCATCCGCACGATCCGGCGCACCCGCTGTCGGGCCCCGAGCGTTCGGCATTGCTTGCCCGTACGGGAATCCAGCCGGCTCTCCTGATCTCGCAGCCGGGCGACGCTTCCGAAGCAGAGGCGGACCGCGTTGCCGATCGCGTCGTCACGATGCGGGATCCGCCGGCTGCTCCCGCGCGCGGCGGCGACCTCCAGCGTAGCCCGCTCATCGTCCAGCGCGCGCCCAACCGCGCAGCTGCGCCGGCGCCCCAGCCCGCGGCGGAGAATGTCGCCGACGCGGCAACCGAGGCGGCGGTGAAGGAGGAATTGTCCGGCGGCGCGCCGATGGCGGCCGACGTCAACGGCTTCTTCAGTCGCCGTTTCGGCGCGAATTTCGGCGACGTGCGCATCCATACCGATGCGAAGGCGGCGAACCTCGCCACCCGGCTCGGCGCGCGCGCCTTCACTTACGGGCGCCACGTCTTCTTCAATGCCGGCCAGTATAATCCCGACAGCGAGGACGGCACCAAGCTGATCGCGCACGAACTGGCGCACACGATCCAGCAATCGGCGGTGATCCAGCTCAAGGAAGATGCCGCCGCACCACCGCGCGTCACCTCGCGCTCGGCACCGATGGCGCAGCGCGGGATCGTCTCGCGCGCGCTCAACTGGATCGCCGACAAGGCCAATTACATCCCGGGCTTCCGCCTCTTCACCATCGTCATCGGGGTCAACCCGATCAACATGTCGACGGTCGAACGGTCGGGCGCCAACATCCTGCGCGCGCTGATCGAGTTCATTCCCGGTGGCGGCCTGATCGTCGAAGCGCTCAACAATCACGGCATCTTCGAGAAGGGCGGCAAGTTCATCGAGGACCAGTTCCGCTCGCTGGGCATGGTCGGCGCGGCGTTCCGCGACGCATTGATGGAGTTCATCGACTCGCTGAGCTGGCGCGATGTCTTCCATCTCGGCGACGTGTGGGATCGCGCCAAACGCATCTTCACCGCGCCGGTCGACAAATTGATCTCGTTCGGCAAGGGCCTGGTCATCGGCATCGCGCAGATCGTTCGCGACGCGATCCTGAAGCCGCTCGGCCGCTATGCAGCGGGGATCATTCCCAAGTTCGACCTGCTCGCCGGCGTGTTCGGCAAGAACCCGATATCGGGCGAGAGCGTGTCGCCGGCGAACGCGTTGATCGGCGGCTTCATGACGCTGATCGGCCAGGAGGAGCTCTGGGCGAACATCCAGAAATCGGGCTCGGTCGGCAAGGCGTGGAACTGGTTCAAGGGTGCGCTGTCGGGTGCGCTGGCCCTGGTCAGGACGATCCCGGACCGCTTCATCTCGACGCTCAAGAGCCTGACGATCTTCGACATCGTCACGATCGTCGGTGCCTGGGCCAAGTTCGCCAAATTGTTCGTCGGTTTCATCGTCGATTTCGGCGGCTGGGCGCTCAAGCAGGTACTCAAGCTGCTCGAGATCATCCTCGAAGCGCTGGCGCCGAGCGTCATTCCCTACCTCAAGAAGGCAGGCGCCGCCTTCAACACGATCATCAAGGCGCCGGGCCGTTTCATCGGCTTCCTGGTCAAGGCCGGCAAGGCCGGCTTCAACATGTTCAAGTCGAACATCCTGCAACACCTCCAGCGCGGGATTCTCGACTGGCTGCTGGGGTCGCTGTCGGGCGCGAACCTCTACATCCCGAAGAGCTTTGCGCTGCCCGAGCTGCTCAAATTCGGACTCTCGGTGATCGGGCTGACCTGGGAGAATGTCCGCGCCAAGCTGGTGGCGGCGACCAACGAGACAACCGTCAAGGTGCTCGAAACCACCTTCGATCTCGTCGTGACATTGGTCACGCAGGGGCCGGCCGCCGCCTGGGAACAGCTGCTCGAGACGCTTTCCAACCTCAAGTCGATGGTGATGGATGCGATCATCGACTATGTGAAGGGCAAGGTGATCGAGATCGCCATCGAGAAGGTGCTCTCGTTCCTCAACCCGGCCGGCGCATTCATCCAGGCCGTGCTGGCGATCTACCGGACCGTCACCTTCATCGTCAGCAAGCTGCAGCAGATCGGCGCGGTGGTCGCCGCCTTGATCGACGGCATCTCGGCGATCGCCAATGGCAATATCGGTCCGGCCTCGGCCAAGGTCGAAACCGTGCTGGCGCGCGGGCTCAGCCTCGCGATCAACTTCCTCGCCAATTTCGCGGGCCTCGGGAATGTCAGCAAGAAGGTCATCGAGATCATCAACAAGATCCGCAAGCCGGTCGACAATGCGATCGACAAGCTGGTCACCTGGATCGTCGACAAGGCCCGGAAGCTCGGCAAGATGGCCGCCGCGAGTGCCAAGGCGCTGGTCCAGTGGTGGAAGATCCGGTCGAGCTTCAAGACCCAGTCCGGCGAAAGCCACTCGCTCTATTTCACCGGTCAGGGCCCCGGCGCCAAGCTGATGATGGCAAGCAAGCCGCGCAGCATTCCGGAAGCGATCGAGAAAGCAAAGAAGGCCGATCAGCCGGCGCTCAGGAAAGCCTTCCAGGCCATTGTCGATCTCATCGAGAAGAACTCGGACATCGGCTCGAAAAAGCCAGCGGAGCAGCAGGCCCACCAGAACAAGGTCAAGGCCCTGGTCGACGCGCTCGCGGTCCAGCTCGGCCTCGCCGTCGAGGACGACGACGTCCCCGTCTCGACCGTGACCTTCGGGTCGAGCAAAGGCCGCGCCAATTATGCCATGGCGGAACCACTTACCAAGAAGCCCGGCAACACCAAGGGCTCGCCGGCGAAAGGGCGGCTGCCCACCGAGGGCGACCAGTTCGTCAACACCTTCATTCCCAAGCAGGCGCCGCGCAACAAGAAGGGCGACCGCGTCAAATACAAGTTCCAGCCGCTGGTGCAGGCGCACTTGCTCAATGGCGACCTTCATGGCCCGTTCGAGGCGCGGAATATCGCGCTGGCCGATCGCTCGCTCAATTCGACCATGAGCGGGGCGGAAAACAACGCCAAGAAGCATGCCGCGAAGGGCAAGCTCAAATATCATGTATCGGTAGCCTACCATTCCAATACGGCCCCGCCGAAAAAGGCGCTGTCACCCGACGAGGAAGTTCCGGAGCCCGAGGTCATCCGGAAATGGGTCGGCTATTATATCGCCAGTTCGATCAGCGTGACGGTGTCCGAATGGGCCGGCAGCGGCTACAGCAAGGCACTTCCAGGCGCCAGTGCGGCCGGTGGGATCCCCAAGGTCTCCGGGCAGGTCGTCAAGACCGCGCTTGCCGAGGCTAAGGAAAAGCTGGCAACGGCGATCGACGACACCGAGGACACGTTCGAGGGCTATGTCGCGACGACCTACAACATGCAAACGATCGCGGGCGAGCTCAAGCTCAACCAGAACCAGGCGAAGGAGCTTTCGGTTTCGCTGCGGAGCGCCGGTATCATCATCGGATTGGGACGTTCCGCCCGAATTCATATCAAGTCGGGCAGGAAACCGAAAAAGAAGAAATAGGGTGTCGATCTTGCGTCCGGCCGATCCGATCCGTCGGATCGGCCGGGGCGCTGCTAGCGAATGGTCACCCGGTGCGTGCCGTTCTCCTGCAGCTCGAACGTCGTACGGCGGCCCGTGAACCGCTCGATGATGTCGGCCGCCGTCAGGCTGTGCTGGCTCGGCTTCACCGTGGTGAAGGAGCCGCCGCCGGCAAGCGCGAACGGCAGCAGCAGCTGGTCGGCGAGATACGGGCCGGCAAAGGCATCCGACGCCAGATAGCCTGCCATCCGGTTCGCCGCCGTGCTCGCCAGCCGTTCGGCCGATACGCCGAGCTTGCCGAAACCGCTGACGATCTCGGTAACGTGCTCGAACGCCGCTTCGAGCAGCAGGATCGTGCCCGGTCCCTGTTCGGCGGGGAGCTCACGCACGGCGAACGCTTCGACCGGCCAGTCGGCAAGCGCCTTGCTCGCGACCTTGATCTCGCGGTCGGCGATGTCGAACGGCAATCCGGCGAAGATCGCCGTACCGCTGCGATCGACCAGGGCGCCGCGCGTGCTGCAGTCGATCGCCGCGAGCGGGGCAGGATTGATCTCGACCTCGATCCGGCCGCCGCCGCGCGGATAGAAACCGTGGCGGACGAGCGTCGCCTCGACTCGCGGCCCCATCCGGTTGACGATCGGCAGGAAGGCGCGCGCAATGAAGTCGAACGGCGGCGCGAGCATGTTGTGCGTGCCCCCTTCGAGCACGAGCCGCGAGGGCCCGCCGGCGAGGACGAGCGGCATCAGCACGGTCTGAAGGACCAAACCGGTGCTGCCCGCAGTGCCGACCGCGAAATGATAGTCGCCGGGCACGACGCGACCCGGCGAGAAGCTGATGTCCGACGAGCCCACCGTGAGCCCCTCGCAGACCGCGCCGCCGATCGCGAGTGCCGCCTCGATCGCGGTGACATGCTGGCGCATCAGCCCCGGCTTCTCGCGTCCGCCGCGCACATTGGTGATCCGGAAAGGCTGGCCTGTGACGAGCGACAAGGCGCACGCATTGCGCACGACCTGCCCCCCACCTTCGCCTTCCGATCCGTCGATGATGATCATTGTTCTTCTCTCGAGTGACTAGACGGCGGTGCCAGGGACACGGCCGCTTGCGCGGCCGCTGAAACGGGGTGGCGTCGCCCCGCGACGCCACTTTTCCCGTTTCAGCCCTTCACACACACCACCTGCTTCAGCGTGTGGACGATCTCGACCAGGTCCGCCTGCGCGGCCATCACGGCCTCGATCGGCTTGTACGCCCGCGGCGTCTCGTCGATCACGCCTTCGTCCTTGCGGCATTCGACTCCGGCCGTGTCGGCAATGTGCTCGGCGAGCGACACTTCCTTCTTGGCCTGGGTCCGCGACATCACGCGGCCGGCGCCGTGCGAGCAGCTGTCGAACGATTCGGCATTGCCGAGCCCGCGGACGATGAACGACTTGGCGCCCATCGACCCCGGGATGATGCCCATCACGCCCTTCGCCGCGCGTACCGCGCCCTTGCGGGTCACCAGCACGTTCTCACCGAAGTGATTCTCGCGCGTCACGTAGTTGTGGTGGCAGTTCACCGCCTCCAATTCCGCGTCGAACGGCTTCGCGATCTGCCCGCGCAGCGCCGCGATGACATTGGTCATCATCATCCGCCGGTTGAGCGCGGCATAGTCCTGCGCCCAGCCGACCGCCTCGACATAATCGTCGAAATGGTCGGTCCCTTCCGGGAAATAGGCCAGGTCCTGGTCGGGCAGGTTGATGTGCCACTTGCGCATGTCCTGCTTGGCCAGCTCGATGAAGAAGCTGCCGATCGCGTTGCCGACGCCGCGCGATCCCGAATGCAGCATCACCCACACCGCGCCCACTTCGTCGAGGCAGAGCTCGATGAAATGGTTGCCCGTCCCGAGCGTGCCGAGATGGACGAGGTTGTTGGTGTTCTTCAGCCGCGGATACTTCTCGCAGATGCGGTCGAACCGCGCCACGAGCGTCGCCCAGGCCTCGACGATCGCCGGGGGCGGCGCCCCCCACGAGCCGTTGTCGCGCTTCCCGCGGCCGACCTCGCGGCCGTGCGGCACCGCCTGCTCGATCGCCGAACGGATGCCCTCCAGGTTGTCGGGCAGGTCGTTGGCATTGAGCGAGGTGCGCGCCGCCATCATCCCGCAGCCGATATCGACCCCGACCGCGGCCGGGATGATCGCGCCCTTGGTCGGGATCACCGACCCGACGGTAGCGCCGATCCCGACATGGACATCAGGCATCGCCGCAACATGCTTGAAGACAAACGGCATCTTCGCGGCACGCGCCAACTGGTCGCGCGCCTTGTCGTCGACCGGCACGCCGCGCGTCCACATCTTGATCGGCATGCCACCATCGACATGCTGGTATTCATACGCTTCGGTCATTGCGACCTCCCTTGGTTCTTCATGCTGCCGGCGACGAGGTGGTGGCAAGACATCCGACCAGTGCCCTACCCGCTAGACGATACGCCGATCGGCCGGGGCCGTGTCGCCGCAGCGGGAGTCGAACCCGCGTTTCTGGTGCCCATGTAGTCCTGCCGGCATTCGCCGACTGTTGTTGTCCGGTGCCGGCGACGAGGCGTGGCGAGACGTTTCCCTGAGCTACCCGGTTGCCCGGGGGCGGAGTCGGACCGCCGACCTCCTGCCTTGCGGCAGGTGCTCTGACCTGTAGTCCCGCCGGCATTCGCCGACCTGTTACGCGTGCTGGCGACAAGAATAGTGAGACTGTTCCGGATTGCTCCGGGGAGGAGTCGAACCTCCTGTGCCGATGTAGTCCCACCGGCATTCGCCAGCGTAGAAATTGGTCACGGCGACGAGGTGTTGACCGGACGTTTCCTGCTCTACCTACTGAGCTACGGGCCCATGGCAGGCCCGGCGGGACTCGAACCCGCGACACGGGGATTAAAAGTCCATGTAGTCCGGTCGGCATTCGCCGTGTTGTCTTGTCGGGCGACGAGGAATGATCGGGACGTTCCCGAAGGAACATCGTGACAGGATGTAGTCCCGATCGGCATTCGCCCTGAACATCATGGGACCGTGGCGGCGAGAAGGGGTGAGACAGCGTCCTTGAGCTACGGCTCCAACCGGCGGGATTCGAACCCGCATCTCCCGGTTGCCCGGGCGCTCTACTCTTCGGACTTTCTTGGGATGTAGTCCCACCGGGCATTCGCCACGGCCCATGTCGTTCACATTCGTTCAAACCTCCATCTGGTTGATCAGCCCGACCCAGTCGCTGGTCTCGCCAGCGGCGAAACGCGCGATCGTGTCGAACACGGCGTCGGAGAAACCCCCGACATTGAGGATGTCCCTGCGGCTCGCCGCCTGCGTCGTGCCGTGCGGCTGGATATCGACGCAGATCAGCTTCGCCTTCGGGTTGCGGCGCTTGAGCTGCTCCCATTCGCGCATCGTCGCGGTCGCGGTCGCGCCGCGCCGGGTGGCATCCACCCACGACTCGTTGTCCGAGACGATGACGACCAGGTCGACCGCCGCACCTTCCGCATTGAGCATCGCGAGCGGCGCCGAGACGTTGGTCCCGCCACCCCCGACCGCCGCCAGCTTCGCGGCATTCACCGCTACCCGGGCATTGGGATCGATCGCGAGCTTCACGACGCGCTGCTCGAACGGCATCACCCGCGCCGACGGATTGCGCCGCAGCATCGCCGCCGCGACGAGGGCCGCGATATCGATGCAACGGACCGCCGAGGTGGCGCCCTTGCGATAGCCGGTGACCGGCGAGTGCATCGATCCCGACACGTCGGGGCAGACCACCACGCGGCCCGCGACCGCCGGCACATTGGCCAGCGACATGTCGAGCGCTTCCTCCAGCGCGGCCTGGACCTTCAGCGGAACGCTCTCGCCGGCCTGGGCCAGCGCGACCATCAGCTGATAGGGCAGCACCCGCGCCTTGGCGATCGCCTCGGCATCGGCGAGCCGCGCCGCCACGCTGTCGGTGACTCCCGCCACGTTGAACGCGCCGTTGCGCGCCAGCGTGTTGAGATTCATGCGCAGCGCCTGCCAGCCGATCCGGCCGGACAGCACTGCCCACTGCTGGGCAGTCAGCGGAAACGCCGTCAGCCATTCGAACGGCACCGGAGGCAGTTCGCCTTCCGGCGCGCGCTTCCAGGCCTCGAACGCCACGATCTCCGCCGGCAGTGCGGCGACATCGTACGGCTTGCCGATCAGCCAGCCGTAAAAGGCGCGCCGTGCGGCATCGGCCGGCTTGGGGTGAACCATGCGAACGATGTCGGCGAGGCTCGGGTCGTTGCCCGTCGCCGCCGCCATCAAGTCGCGCATCGACGCCCGTTCGAGCCAGTCCTTGACCAGCCGCTTCGGACGCGAGCCGAGCGACATGCGCCCGACCTGGCCCGACCGCATGATCTGCACGAAGCTGCGCAGCATGCGGCCATTGTCGATCACCCGGCCGAACACCGCGACCGCGAGGTCGGGATCGGCCACCGTCAGATGCGCCGCAAGCAAAGCCGGCATGTCCTTCATCTTGCCCGCCTTGCGGGCATAGATGGCGGCCTTGGCAGCGAACAAAGGATCGACTGCCCGCGCGGCGTCGAGCGCCTCGATCAGATGCTGCTCGGCCGTGGCGTAGAAGCTGTCGGCGAGCGTGCCGGTCGCGGCAAGCTGTGCGAGCTTCGCTTCCGGCGCATAGGCATAGGCCGGCGCCGACGCATGGTTGATCGCGTCCGGTGCCGGAAGCAGCCGTGCGATCGCCGATGCGAAAAGACCCTTGTTTGCCATTGCCATCGTCCTTCGAAACCTTGTTCGCGCTGTCGGGGGCGGCCGGCCCATTCCGGCCGCCCCGTGTCGGCGCGGTCGGATCGAACGATTGTCCCGATCCGACGCCATAGACGTCGCAACCGACGTGCCAGAACTGTCGAGGGCCGCGACAAATCGCATAAGATAATGAAGTAGAACAATAAATATCCACGGTCTCGCTTGCACGGCGCCGGCAGCTGCCGATTATTATTATCGACTGAGATACGATATTATCCTACTATATCGTCATGAAGCCCAGTGTCGTGATCGGATTCCTCGGCTCCACGCTCGATGCCGGCAAGTTCGGTCCGTCGCGCTGGAACAAGTGGCGGCCGTCGGTCGGGCTCACGATGCACGAGGATCTGCGGGTCGACCGTTTCGTGCTGATCCATGGCGAGCTTCATCGCCGGCTGGCCGATTATGTTGCCGAGGATATCCTGTCGGTCTCGCCCGAGACGCAGGTCGAGCCGCACGTCATCGACTTTACCGACCCATGGGATTTCGAGGAAGTCTACGGCAAGCTGCTCGACTTCGCCCGCGGCTATCCCTTCGACCCCGAGGTCGAGGATTATCTGATCCACATCACCACGGGCACGCACGTCGCGCAGATCTGCCTGTTCCTGCTGACCGAGGCGCATTATCTGCCCGGTCGCCTGCTCCAGACCCACCCCCGCCGCGGGTCGCTCGATCCGGCGGGCATCTGGAACACGATCGATCTCGACCTGTCGCGCTATGACAGCATCGCCACGCGGTTCGCGGTGGTCAGCGCTGAAAGCAGCTCGGTCCTCAAATCGGGCATCGATACGCGCAACGCCACGTTCAACGCGATGATCGACGAGATCGAGCAGGTCGCCGAGCGCAGCCGCGCGCCGATCCTGCTGATGGGGCCGACCGGGGCGGGGAAGAGCCAGCTCGCGCGACGCATCTACGACCTCAAGCGGCTGCGGCACCAAATCAAGGGGCCGTTCGTCGAGGTAAACTGCGCTACGCTCAAGGGCGACGGCGCGATGTCGGCGCTGTTCGGGCACAAACGCGGCGCATTCACCGGTGCGGCGAGCGATCGCGCCGGGCTGTTGCGCACTGCCGATACCGGCATGCTGTTCCTCGACGAGATCGGCGAGCTCGGGCTCGACGAGCAGGCGATGATCCTGCGCGCGGTCGAGGAGCGGCGGTTCCTGCCGGTCGGCGCCGACAAGGAAGTTGCCAGCGACTTCCAGTTGATCGCGGGAACCAACCGCGATCTCGCGGCGAGCGTGGCCGAAGGGCGCTTCCGCGACGATCTGTTCGCACGCCTCAACCTCTGGACGTTTAAACTGCCCGGGCTTGCCGACCGCCGCGAGGATATCGCGCCCAATCTCGATTATGAGCTGGAACGGTTTGCCGGTCGCGAGGGCGAGCGCGTTGCGTTCAACAAGGAAGCGCGCGATCGCTATCTCGCCTTCGCGACCAGTCCTGCGGCGCTCTGGCCCGGCAATTTCCGCGATCTTGCCGCCAGCGTCACGCGCATGGCGACGTTCAGTCCGAAGGGACGGATCGATCTGGCGCTGGTCGAGGCTGAAATCGGCCGCCTCGGTCGATCCTGGCTGGTCGGCGAAGCCGATGACGGGCTCCCCGCGATCCTGTCGCCTGACCGGCTGGCCGCGCTCGATCCGTTCGACCGGGTACAACTTGCGCACGTCATTGCCATGTGCCGGCAGAGCCGTTCGTTGTCGGAGGCCGGGCGCACGTTGTTCGCGGCGTCACGAACGCAGCGCACCTCGACCAACGACGCCGACCGGTTGCGCAAATATCTCGCGCGGTTCGACCTGGCATGGGGTGATATCGTCGATCGATAAAGTCGGTGGATTCCGGCACCGATCCGGTACGCCGGGGTATTGATCCTTTCGACGCCGATATCATCTCGGCAACCGTCCACGGGTGCCCCGACCAATTGCCCGGAGTCGCCTTCGTGGCGTGGAGATACCGTCATGTCGCGATTTGCCCAGAAGACCTATATCGCCTCCGGCCTGCGGACGCCGTTCGGACGCGGCGGCGGCGCGCTTGCCGATCATGACGCGATCAGCCTCTCGGTGCCGCTGGCCCAGGCAATGGCGGCGAAAGCGCGCCCTGATCTGTTCATCTGGGGCACGGTGATCCCCAGCCTCGGCTGGAGCAATATCGGTCGGGAAATCTGGCTCGACGCCGGACTCGATCCGACCGTCCCTGCTTTCTCGACCGTGCTCGCCTGCTCGACCAGCATGGTCGCCGCGCTGACCGCCGCGGGATTGCTGGGCGGCGACACCGATCTGGTGATGGTCGGCGGCGCCGAGGTGATGAGCAATCCGCCGATCGGCCTCAAGCTCGAGGCCTCGAAGCGCATCGTCAAATTGTTCCGCACCAATCCCGCCGAGGCCTTGGTCGCACTGCAGGCGCTGACGCCCGACGATCTCATCCTGCCCGTCAAGGGCTGGGCGAACCGCATCACGGGCCGGACGATGGGCGACCATATGGAAGAAACCGCGCAGATTTGGGGCATCGGCCGCGAAGCGCAGGACGAATGGTCGCTCAAGAGTCACCAGCGCGCGGTTGCCGGCTGGGAAGCCGGCTTTTTCGACGATCTGGTGATCACGCTTCCGGAGCTGGCGCGTGACGCCAATCCGCGCGCGGACACCTCGATCGAAAAGCTCGCCGCGTTGGCTCCCGCGTTCGACAAATCGGGCAAGGGCTCGCTCACGGCGGGAAACAGCTCGCCGATCACCGATGGTGCCGCCGCGTGCTGGGTGGCGACCGAGGCGGGCCTGGCGCGGCTGTCCGGCGATGTGCGTTATGCCGAGCTGGTCGATCACGAGATCGCGGCGGTCGACCATGGTGTCGACGGGCTGTTGATGGCGCCGAGCTTCGCGATCCCGCGGCTGCTCGCGCGCCATGGGCTGCGCTACGACGACATTGCCTTGTGGGAAATCCACGAGGCCTTTGCCGCGCAGGTGCTCGCGAACGTCGCCGCGCTGGAGAAACCCGGCTGGACGCGGGATCGCGCCGGGGTGGATTTCGATTTCGGCGACTTTCCCTGGGATCGCGTCAACCCGAATGGCGGCTCGGTCGCGATCGGCCATCCGTTCGCCGCGACCGGCGCGCGCGACCTCAGCCAGGCGGTCAAGGAATTGTGGGACATGCCATCGGGGTCGTTCGCGATCGTCAGCGTCTGCGCCGATGGCGGTCACGGGACGGTATCGCTGTTGCGGCGACCCTGATTATCGCGGCGCGGCGAGGTCGACCGGCCGAAGCGCGACGGTACGTCGAGGTCCCGGCCCGACCGTGGCGGCAGCCAGCAGGCGCGGCGTCACGCCTCGTTCGACCCAGGCTTCCAGCATGCGACGAATATCGCTGCGCGGATCGTCGGTCTGCGCCGGCGCAGAGAGCGACTGGCCGAATGCGTGGGGCGCGCTGCCGCCCTGGCAATGCGCCATCCCCGGAACCATGAACAGCCGATAGGAGCGCGTCGTCGCTCCTCGCGCTCGCGCGTCGGCTACCGCGAAGGCAGGCGGCAACACGGCATCGGCCGTGCCGAAATAGGAGATCACCTTGCCGCCTTTGGCAAGGAATCGGCGCAGGCTGCCGACCGAGAAAACGCGGGTCCAGCTGCGGTCTGGCGTCGAGGCGACGTCATCGGCTGGCGTCCAGTTGCGCGCCACGCCGAACAGCCAGCGATAGGCCTGCGTGGCGAAGGTCAGTTGCGATGGTGCTTCGGGATCGGGATTGACGATCCAGCGCTGCCATTCGGCGGGATCGGCGTCGACCAGCGGATAGCCGGCTGCTTCGATCGTGCGCAGCGATGCTTCCTGCGGCGCGGTCAAGCAGGCGGCCGGCTTCCCGGTGCGACAGGCGCGGCGCAGGGCGTCGATGGCGCAACCCGATTGGCCCGCCCGGCAGACGCGCCGTGCCGTCGCCGCCAGGTCCGCGATCCGATCGCGCGCGATCCATCCGCCCGGCACACCGCGCAATGCGTGCTGGATGCGCGCAAAGCCGGCGATCCGGGCCGGCCAATCGGCGGCGGGGGCGCCGGCGATGATCCCGTCCCAATCCGCTGGCCAGCGCGCCGCGGCGGTCAGCGCCTGCCGTCCGCCGAACGAGCACCCCATGAAATAGCGCCGGCGCGCAGATTTGCCGTAGTAAACCCGGGTCAGCGCGCTTGCGGCGTTGGCGGTGACCTTGATCGACCGCCATGCATAATCGTCGACCAGGTCGGGCCGCCCGGTCGCCCAGCTAGCGTCGAAGCCGTTACCCCTGTGTCCGGTGTCGGTCGCTGCCGCGACGTCGCCCCGCATCGCGGCGGCTCTCAGCGTCGCGCGGTCGATGCTGCCGGCGAAGCCGCCATTGCCCATCTGATAATAGCGTCCACTCCACCGGTCGGGCGAGGGCAACCATAGCTCGATGCCGATTGCGGCACCGGGCCGCGGCCGTGCCACCGCGTCCACGTGACACATCGCGCCGGAGCGTTCGGTGTTGATGATCGTCAGTCCAGATATCGTCGCTCCCCGCAACCCATCGCAGCGATCATTGCTGACTGCTCCGAGCAGTGCCAGCGCCGGTAGCGCAGCGAGGAAGCGGCTAGGCAGCCTTGTCCTCCCAGGCGAAGCGGAAGCCCTTGGCCAATGGGTCGATCCCCGCCAGCATCATGCCTTGTCCGCGTGATCCATGACCTTCCCTGAGCGGCGGATCGGCGGGGTCGCGCAACTGGACCAACAATGTCGTACGCGGCTCGTCGGAGACGTTCAGCCCCGACCCGTGCGCGAGCAGATACGAGAAGAAGATCGCGTCGCCGGCTCGCGCCGGAATTGGAGTGGCGCCTGCAAGGGGAAATCGGTCGACATTGAGATGATGGTCGTTCCCTTCGGCCGGAAGCGGCCCCAGCTTGTGGCTGCCCGGATAGACACGCAGGCAGCCCTTCTCCTCCGGCGCATCGTCGAAATGGAGGATGACCGCGATCATCGAATGGTCGCGATGCGGGAAATAGGGGAAGTCCTGGTGCATCGGGAAAAGCGAGCCCTTTTCCGGCGGCTTGATGAACATCTTGGTGTGGTGGAGCTGGACATTCGGGCCGATGATCGCCTGCGCGATCGCGGTCAGCCGTGCGTCGACCAGCAGCCGCGTGAACGCCGCAGAACGGAACTGGACGTCGTGGCAATGGGTGATCTGCGTGCCGCTGCCGCGCACGCTTTCCCAGGTTGCGTCGTTCGACCCTTGGCGTTCGGCGATGGCGTGCACCTCGGCGCGATAGGCGGCGGCTTCTTCGGGCGCCAATAGCCCGCGGACATGGACGAAGCCATTCTCGTGGTAAAAGTCGATCTGTTCGACGCTCAATCCTTCGCTCGCGGTCATCGCGCATTCCTTCGATGTGGCCGATGAAACCTGACATGAGTCATGATGAGATTCGATTGGCTGCGACCAATCCCATTGGTATAAATTCGAACATGCAGATGCTTGCCTGGCCACTCCGCGCCATTCCGCGCATCGTCGTGGCCGGGCGGTTCCCGCTCGCCGATCGCCGCCATGAGACGCGCTATCAAGGCGCGACCCATGCTCTGCACCTGCATGACTATGCCGGGGAGATCCGCCTGTCCGGTGACGATCGCGCGCTGGTCCCGGGCGATGTCACCGTAAGCCCGGCGGGCCGGCCTTCCTCCTATGATCTCGCCGCGCCGGGGCAGCATTGGTGCATCCACTTCGCCGCCGAGGAGGCACGGGGAGGGATGGCGACATTGCCGCTTCTCATACCGGCGGATCGGGTGGGCGCCGTGCGCGAACGGATGGCGCATATCGCCGTGCTGCACAGCCGGGCGGCGGACAACGAGGTCGCCGCCACTCAGGCCGGGCTGGCCCTGCAGAGCCTGCTGCTTGATCTCGCGGCCCCGCTCGATCCTGGCGATACGGTGGCCGAGCGTGCCGCCGCGCTGATCGACGCACGGTTCGCCGAGCCGCTCGACATGTCGATGATCGCCGCCGCGATGGGGCGGTCGCAGGCCTATCTCGCCCGACTGTTCCGCGCACGCCATGGCATGACGATCCCGCATCGGCTGATCATGCGGCGGGTCGAGCATGCACGTTATCTGCTCGAATCGACCGACCTGCCGATCTGGCGCGTCGCCGAGCGCGTCGGCATTCCCGACGCGCAGCATTTCAACAAGACCGTGCGCCGGCTGCTCGGCGCGAGTCCGTCCGCTATCCGGGCGCGAAGCCACGCCGCGGCGATCGACCCCGATCGCTAGGCGGCAATTCGTTCACCTGTTCAGAAAACTATTCGGTCGACGCGAAAACCCCGTAGCGCTCACGCCATGCCGCGACCTCATCCTGCAAATGGGGAGGGGCAGCCTCTCCAGAAATGACAAGGCTGGCGACGTCGTGCTCCGGGTGCATCAGCATCTTCTTCGACCCGTCGCTGAACCAGACGGGGACCAGCTGGTCGCACAGGCTGTCGAGAACCATCGCGGCCATGCCATTTTCAATCGCGTCGTTGCCAGGGAGCGCACGGACGTTGATCGAAACCCCCTCGAGGCAATTGCGCGGCGCGCGCTCGAAATTGAGCGAAACGAGGAGCCCCGATCGATCCGGCCGGGCGTCATCGGGCATGCCCGCGACCCTGCGCCAGGCGCAGAACCACGTTCGGCAGATGGCGGGGCGCTCCGCATGGATTCCGCACCCGTGCGACGTGAGATGCTCACAGGGCGTTCCCGCGGGTTTCTTGAAGTCGGGTGTGTCCACCAGGAGAGTGGTGCAGCACATTGTGCAATCCCCACAGGCGCGATCCGCGAGGACCGGCCCCAGCAGCATGGTTTCGAGGTCTGCGTCGTGCATCCGCGCCGGGTTGCCTCTACCCCCGCGGAAATACAAGCATTCGTCGGCTCAAGGCCCTGGCCGGCAATGGCGCAACGTCAGGCACACATTATCGCTCGTCCGACCAGGCCAGCCCGATCGCCGCGGTCCAGGAGAAATCGTCGCCGCCGCTGCCGCTGCCGTCGATCGGACTCCACGCTTCGTAAAAGCCCGTGCTGCGCATCAGGTCGAGCGTGTCGCGGTGCACCTTGTCGGCCCATGCGGCGTGCCCGGCCTCTGCCAGCCCGGTGCCGATCATCCAGTTGACCACTGCCCAGACCGGGCCGCGCCAGTAACGGATCATCTGGAAGCCGGAATCCTCGGGGTCGAGGCTCGGCATCAAATAGCGAACCTTGCCGGCGATCCGCTCGATATGCGCCAGCATCACCGCGTCCTTCGCCGGATCGGCGAGCCCGGCGTAAAAGCTCAGGAACGACGCGCTGGTGACGAAGCCCGAAGGCCGGCCGGTCAAGGTGTCACGCGAACACCAGGTCTGCGCCGTCTCATCCCACAGCCAGCCGATGCCAGCCTCGGATCGCGCGATCCAGCCGGCGATCTCCGTACCATCGCGACCCAATTGACCGGCGAGGTCGAGCAGGTCGCGATTGGCGCGCAGCAGGATCATCGACATGCCGATATCGGCGACGCGGAACGGATTGCCCTGCGCGATCCTGGCATGGTCCCAACCTTGCGCGCGGCCATATTGGACGAGCGCAAGATAGCGGTCATATTCGACCTTGGTCGGGCGCATCTTGGCATCGAGATGTCCGGTGTCGCGACGGACATAATCGCCGACCTGCGAGATATCGATCGGCTCGCCCGGCACGTCCCATTCGGGCGAATTGTCGCGGCCGGTTTCCCAGGGGTGCATTGCGACGACCAAGCCACGGCCTTCAAAGTCGCGATTGGTGGCAAACCAGCGATGCCAGGCAAGCAGCTTGTCGAACAGGACCTCCACGCGAGGTCTGAAGGCATCGGCCTGGCCTGCCGCGATGGCACTGTCCCATAGCCGGTAAACGACGGTCGCGGCGACCGGCGGCTGGGTGATGCCCGAGGTTGGGGGCTCGGTGCCGGTTCCCCACACGGTGGGTCCGGGGAAATAGCCCTCGTCATCCTGCCAGAACACGATATGCGGCACGAAGCCGTCGGCCCATTGCACGCGGAACAATGTCTCGATTTCGGTCCAGGCGCGGTTGCGGTCGAACGTGTCGAAGCCAAGCGCGACGAAGGCCGAGTCCCAGTTCCACTGGAAGGGATAAACGCGGCCATTGGGGACGGTATAGCCGCCGCGATCATTCGCCTGGAGGATGGCCTGCGCGGCGTGGTCGAATGGATCGGTCATGGCTCGCTCGAATACAAGGACGGGAGCGGGTGTGCACCCGCTCCCGACAGGGGAGGAAGGGATCAGAACTTGAACGTCGCGCGCGCGCTGATCCGTCGCGGCAGCACCGGACGGCCGACGAAATAGGCACCGCCGACCGCCTGGTTGTTGTCCTGGCGCGGCGATCCTTCAGTCACCGCATCGGTATCGAACAGGTTGAAGACGTTGACGCCGAGCCGGACCGAGCGCCCGAACGGCTTCACCGTCACCCCGGCATCGAGGTTGAACACGTTCCACCCGGCAAGGCGGATGGCGTTGTTCGAGGCAGTGAAATTGTCGCCGGTATAGTTGGTGTAGAATGACAGATCGAACGTCTTGTCGTCATAATAGAGGCCGGCATTGTAGAGGATGTCCGGCTGGCGCTCGAGGTCCTTGCCGACCAGAGCTGGATTGCTCGTGCCGTTCTGCATGAACACGGTGTATTTGGCATTTTGCAGCGTCAGATTGCCGTTGAACCGCAGATTCTTCATCAGCTTGAGGTCGAGCGTCGCCTCGACACCCCAAGAGCGCGTCGCGACCAGGTTGACCTGCTCGGTGAAGCCGCCCTGGCCGTCATTGACGAAGTTGATCTGACGGCGATTGTCGAGCTTGGTGTAGAATGCCGCGGCGGTCAGGTTGAACCAGCGCTGGTCGACCTTGATGCCGCCTTCGACCTGCTTGATGATTTCCGGGCTGTAGGTTGCCGGCTGGCCAAGCGCGTTGAAGGTGACCGCGCGGATTTCGGGGAAGAAATAGCCGCGCGACCCGTTGAGATAGAGGCTGACGCGGTCGGTGAGCTTGTACAGGGCGCCGGCCGCGACGGCCCAGGTGCTGGTCTTGGGCCTGGCGGTCAGGAAGGTGTCATTGCCCCAGATCACGTCGCGCAACGCCGCCGCCAGATTGGGCGTGGTGTTGTCGGTGATGAAGGTCGACGTCTTCTCGCGGCTGATGTCGCCGTTGAACCATTCGTAGCGGAAGCCGATGTCGAAATTGAAGCGGTTGCCGATCTTCATCTGGTCGGCGGCGTAGATCGCGGTGCGCTTCACCTCGTGCTCGTTATTGACGTAGCCGGCGCCGGCGTTGAGCAGGCCGTTCTTCGAAATGACCGTCTGCACGAGCGTGTTGGGGTTGGTCACGACCAGGTTGACCAGCCGCGGCTCGTTGTTGAACTCGGCGAGATAGGTGGTGGTGACGTTATAGTCGCGCGCCCAGGCATCGCCGTAGAAACCGCCCAGCGTGAAGGCGTGGCGGATCGTTCCGGTCTCCGCCTTGAAGGTCAGGTTGAGTTCGGCAGTGAAGTCGTGATTGGGCCGGATGCGGTCGGTGAAGCGGTTGGCGAAGAGCAGGTAGTTGCTCGGCACCGCGCCGCCGCCGACAAAGGTGAATTGCGCATTGGCGGTCGAACCGAGTCCGCGATTGGTCAGGAAGCTCTGCAGCGTCTCGGGCACGTTGATCACGCCGTCACCGTCCGACCACAGGCCGAATTTGGAGGCGTATTGCGAGTATTTGACCCGGCCGTTGATCGCGATGCCGCTGTCGCCGAACTTCTTGTCGAAGGCGAGCGCGGCCTGACCGCCATTGGAGGTCGCGCCATCGGTGATGCCGGTGACGAACGGTCCGTCGGGGGTGTTGAAACCCATGCCGACGACGTGGTTGTTGATCACCTGGTAGACGAGCTTGCCGTCATTGCCGGGGATGCGGCTGCGCGTTTTCCCGTCGAGCGGGACGGGCAGGTAGAATTGCGCCTTGTCGTCGATCCACTGGCCATAGAGTGTGACCGAGCCGCTATCGTCGGGGAACTCGTATTTGAGGTTGCCGCGAACCTGCCAGCCCTTGGTGTCGAGCCCGGTGCGGATCGGGCCATCGTCGCTGCGATACCAGCCCGAGACCGCGAAATAGAGGTTCGGCGCGAGCGGACCGCTCAGCGCGAGGTCGCCCTTGTAGCGGCCGCGTTCGGCCCATTCGACCTGCGCGGTGGCTTCGAGCTTATCGCCGCCGGTCTTGCTGATATAATTGATGAGACCGGCGACCGAGCCGGGACCGAACAGGTTCGACACGCCGCCGCGAACGAATTCGAGCCGCTCGATCCCGAGGTCGTTGCGATAATAGACGTCATAGGCGGTCGAGTTGAGCCCGAAGCTAGAGAGCACCGGGATGCCGTCATATTCGAGCGGCGTGAACTGATACTGGCCGCCCGAGGGCAGGCCGCGCACGAACACGTTGGCCGCGACTTCGCCGCCGCCGCCATCCGCCTTGATCGTCGGGATCGTGTTGAGGATGTCGGCCTGGTTGATCATGCTGGTGCGGGCGAGGTCGGTCGCGCCAAGCGTGGTTACCGCAAGCGGCGTGTCGAGTGCCTTGCGCTGCACGTTGGTGGCGGTGACGATGATGTCGCTCTGGCCCCCGGCATCGTCGGTTGCCGCTGCATCGGTGGCCGGTGCGGGCGTGTCGGGCGCCGTCTGGGCGTGCGCTGCGACCGGGAGCAATGCAACGGCGGTCGCCGCGAGCAATGCAGTGCGAAGACGAGTGTTCATTCTGTCCCCTCCAAATTATTGGCACCTCTGGCGGTGCAGGCGCTGTTGCCGCGCCATTTCGACCCCTAAAGCGTGATACCGGGCGAGCGGTACCGGAAGCCCGTTATGTCGCAACGATATGTTGCCCAGGCTGGAACAATCGCCTAGCTTTGCGCGATGCTCGATCTCGGCGATCTGATGGTGTTCACCAAGGTGGTCGAAACCGAGAGCCTGACCCGCGCGGGCAAATTGCTCGGCTTGCCCAAATCGACCGTCAGCCGCCGCCTGTCGCGGCTCGAGGAGCATCTTGGCGTTCAGCTCCTCCATCGCTCGACCCGTGCGGTGACGGTGACGCAGGATGGCGCGACCTTCTTCGAATATTGCCTGCGCTCGATCGGCGTGCTGCGCGACGGCGAGCGTGCGCTGCAGAGCCAGGCGCGGGTGCCGCAAGGCGTGGTGCGGATCGCGATCCCCTATGTGCTGGGGCAGAGCCTGATCGGTCCGCTGCTCGCCGATTTCCTCCAAAATTATCCCGATGTCCGGCTGGTCGCGGTGCTGAGCGACGACGCGGTCGGGCTGCTGCGGTCGGGATTCGACGTCGCGCTGGCGGTTGGCCCGTTCGCGGACAGCGGGCTGATTGCGGTCAAGCTCGGCACGACTGGGTGCGGCGCCTTCGCTGCCCCGGGCTATTTCGAACGCTATGGCCAGCCGCAAAGCCATGTCGATTTGCCGCGCTTCGACCTGCTGGCGGCGGGCGAGGCCGATCGCCGGCACCGCTGGAACCTGCGTAACGGCGCGACCGAAGTGACGGTCGAATTCACGCCCAAATTGCTGTGCAACGACCTGATCCTGCTGCGCGACGCCGCGCTTGCCGAGCTCGGCATCGCCAATCTGCCCGCATTCCTCTGCAAGCGCGATCTCGCCGAGGGGCGGTTGGTCGAAGTGCTGCCCGGCTGGCAAGCGAGCGACCTGACCTTCTTCGCCTTGTTCGCCGATCCCAAGGGCGTACCGGTCCGCGTCCGCACGCTGATCGACTATCTGGTCGAGCATTTGCGGCCGACCTTGTCCTGGGATCTCGACTGACGTTGCTCCAGGCGGAACACAGCGTTCCGTCGATCCGGGCTTGGCGCTGGGACGGAGAACCGCCAGCCTTGCGCGACGCCGCCAGCAGAGCGTGCGTCGAGACCAAGGAGGGGATGATCAGCGACCAATCCGCCCAGCCCGTTGCCACCGGCACGGTACAGCGCAACGAGCTTCTCGCGCTGTTCGGGGAGGCCGTGCGCGCGGTGTCGGCGGACGCCGCCATGCCCCCGCAAGTACCGGTTTCCCCGCATGGCCGCACCATTGTCGTCGCGGTCGGCAAGGGTGCAGCGGCGATGATGCGCGTCGCACAGGCGCGGTCGAAGGGTCACGCGGTCCAGGGCCTGGTGGTGACACGCCACGGCCACGTGCCCGCGGGCACTGCCTGGCCCGGGGTCGAGATCATCGAAGCCGGGCACCCCTATCCCGATGAGAACAGCGTCCGCGCCGCGCACCGGGCGCTGGAGATCGCGCGGACGCTCGAGGCCGGCGACCGGCTGCTCGTCCTGCTGTCGGGTGGCGGGTCGGCCTTGCTTGCTGCACCCGCGCCGGGGCTCAGCCTTGCCGACAAGCAGGCGATTACCCGAGCCTTGCTGCAATCGGGCGCGACGATCGAAGAGATCAACCGTGTCCGCAAGCATCTGTCGCTGATCAAGGGAGGGCGGCTGGCGGTTGCGGCGGGTGCCGCCGGAGTGACGACCTGGATCATTTCCGACGTTCCCGGCGACGATCCGTCGTTCGTGTCGTCGGGGCCGACAGTGGCCGATACCAGCAATCTCGACATGGCACGCGAGATCATCGACCGCTACGGTATCGACCCTGCGCCGCAGGTCGTCGCCGCGCTCGCCGATCCTGCCAACGAGACCCCGGCCGCCGATAGTCTCGGCTTGGCCGGCAGCGAGACATTGGTGATCGCGCGTGCTCGCGATGCGCTTGCCGCGGCCGGCAGGCTGGCCAGGGACAAGGGCTATCAGGTCACCGATATCGGCGACAATATCCAGGCCGAGGCGCGGCATCTCGGCGCGGCGCACGCGGCGCTGTCGCGGCGGCTCGCGCAGGACGGTGCGCGCCGGGTGATCCTGTCTGGCGGCGAGACCACGGTGACGGTGGTCAACAAGACGGGGCGCGGCGGCCGCAACCTCGAATATCTGCTCGGCTTGGCGATCGCGCTCGACGGTGCGCCGGGCATCTGGGCGCTCGCCTGCGACACCGACGGGATCGACGGGACCGAGGATGCAGCCGGGGCGATCGTTGCGCCGGACACGTTGGCGCGGGCGCGTGAGGCGGGGCTCGATCCCGCTGCGCATCTTGCCGCCAACAATGCCTATCTGTTTTTCGAGGCATTGGGCGATCTCGTCGTCACCGGACCGACTTTGACCAACGTCAACGACTTTCGCGCGATCCTGATCGACGCGAAGGCTTGAGAGGATTGCCCATGGCGACCAGTCCACCGCGCGCGGGTGCCGCGCCACCATCATCCAGCTATCCATGGCTGCTGATCGCGTTGCTGTGGGTGGTGTCGTTCCTCAACGCCGCCGACAGATCGGTGATCGTCGCGGTGATGCCGTCGATCCGCAGCGAGTTCGGCCTGAACGACACGCAACTCGCGTTGATCTCCTCGGTATTCTTCTGGTGCTATGCCGCCGCCGCGCTGTTTACCGGGCGGCTCGGCGACAGCGCGCGGCGCACGCGCGTGGTGATCTACGGCCTGGTGTTCTGGAGCGTCGCGACAGGCGTGGTGCCGCTGTCGACCGGCTTCGTCATGCTGCTGGGGCTGCGCGCGGTCGTCGCGTTCGGCGAGTCGACTTATTATCCCACCGCCACTGCGTTGATCGGCGACTGGCACGGGCCGGGCATGCGCAGCCGGGCGCTGTCGATCCACCAGACGGCGGTGTTCGCGGGATCGGGCCTGGGGGCATTGATCGCCGGCGTGATCGCCGACCATTTCGGGTGGCGCGCGCCGTTTCTGGTGTTCGCAGCGCTCGGGCTTGTCTGGGCGATCATGCTGGTACGCACGCTGCGCGATGCACCGATCCGTCACACCAGGGCCGAGCATGGCCGCGACGAGGAGCCCTATGGCGTCGTGCTCAGGATCAAGCCGGCGCTGATGCTGCTCGCGGTATTCTTCCTGGCCAATGGCGTCGCCAATGGCGTGACCGTCTGGGCGCCGACCTTTGTCCATGACAAGCTCGGCGAGAGCCTGACCGGATCGGCCTTCTACGGATCGGCGAGTATCAACATCGCCGGCTTCGTCGCGGTGCCGCTCGGCGGGCTGCTCGCCGATACCTTGGCGCGACGGTCGCCGATCGGACGATTCTACACCTTGGCGATCGGGCTGGTCATCGCTGCCCTGTTGCTCGCGCCGATGGCCTGGGCAACCTCGGGGTTCGAGGTGGCGCTGGTCCTGATCGGCACGACCCTGGGCAAGGGCCTGTTTGACGGTTGCATCTATGCCGCGATGCACGACGTCGTGCCGCCGCACGCGCGGTCGACCGCGGTCGGCATGATGACGACCTGCGGGTTCATCGGCGCAGGCCTCGCACCCCTGTTCGTGGCCGGAGCATCGAACGCCCTGGGCATGGCCGCGGCGCTCGGCTCGCTGGCGGCAATGTATGCGCTTGCCGTGGTCATCCTGCTCGCGACGCGTGGCATGACCCGCAAAGCGGTCGACGCCAATCGCGAGATCGTCACAGCCGGGGAAGTATTCGAATGACGACAGCCCTCGTTCTCAACGCGCCGGGGGCGCTCGGTTTCGAAGAGACGCCCGATCCCGCGCTCGGCCCGGACGAGGTCCGCATCGCGACGCTGTTCTCCGGGATCAGCGCTGGAACGGAGCTGACCCAATATCGCGGCACCAGTCCGTTCATGGCGCGGCGCTGGGACGGGGAACGGCGATTATTCGTCGATGGCGAGGCGCCGAGCTGGCCCTATCCGGTGCGCAATCTCGGCTATGAGGAAGTCGGCGAGATCGTCGAAATCGGCAGCGCCGTAGCCGACCTGAAAGCCGGCCAGCGCGTCTACGGCACCTGGAATCATCGCACCCACCATGTCGCGACGGCGGACTATGCCCGTGACCGGTTGATGCCCGATGGCGCCGACCCGCGCACCGGCATCTTCTCGCATATCGGCGCAGTGGCGCTGAACGGGGTGCACGAAGCGCGGCTGCGGATCGGCGACACGGTCGCCGTGTTCGGGCTTGGCGTGCCGGGACAGATCGTCGCCCAGGCGGCGCGGGCGAGCGGCGCGCGCGTGATCGGGGTGGATCCCGATGCCGGGCGCCGCGCGACGGCGCTGTCGCTCGGCGTGCATGACGCGATCGATCCCGCCAGCGGCGGCGCTGCCGAGGCAATCAAGGCGATGACCGGCGGACGCGGTGCGGACGCCTGTATCGAGGTGTCGGGCGCACCGCCCGCGCTTGCCGAAGCGATCCGCGCGGTCGCTTATTCGTCGCGCGTCGTCGCCATGGGCTTCTTCCAGGGCGAGGTGCCGGGGCTGAGGCTGGGCGAGGAATTCCACCATAATCGCATCGAATTGATCTGTTCGCAGATTTCCGGTGTCGCGCCCGAGGCGATGCACCGTTGGTCCAAGCCGCGGCTGTGGCGCACCGCGATCGACTTGCAGCATGCGGGCACGCTGAACCTGTTACCGCTGATCACTCATGTCGTGGCGTTCGACGAGGCGCCGGACCTGTTCGCCCGGCTCGACAAAGGCGAACCCGGCCTGCTCCAGGCGATGATCGAGTTCCCGCAATGAGGGTCGCCTTGCTCGGTTGCGGCGGGATTGCGCCGCGCCATGTCGCGGCGGCGAAGGCGCTTGGGCTCGACCTTGTGGGTTGTTGCGGGCGGGATCAGGCGAGGACCGATTCGTTTGCGGCCGAGCACGGCGGCGAGGCATTCGTCGACCTCGATCGCATGATCGGCGCTACTGCCCCGGACTTGCTGATCGCGACGCTGCCGCCTTTCGCGCGAGACGGTGAAATCGAACATGCGGCGTCGCGCGGGATCCATTTGCTGGTCGAAAAGCCGATCGCGCTCGAAATGGCGGCGGCCGACCGGATGGTGGCCGCGGTCGAGGCGGCCGGTGTCGTCGCGGCGATCGGCTTCATGTACCGGTTCGGCGATGCGGTGCGGCGCTGGCGCGAACACGACACCGGGACGGTCGCGATGTACGCCGGCGCCTATCATTGCAACGCGCTGCACGCGCCCTGGTGGCGCGAGGAGGCGCGATCGGGCGGGCAGATCCTTGAGCAGGCGATCCACCAGATCGACCTGATCCGCCATCTCGTCGGCGAACCCGACACGGTGACCGCGCGGCGCAGCAACCTCTTCCACCAAGACGTGCCGGGCTATGACGTCGAGGACATGTCGGCGATCCTGTTTGGCTGGGACGACGGCCGGATCGCGACGCTCAACGCCTCGAACATTGCCACGCCGGGCGTGTGGCACAAGGAATGGGCGGTCTATGCCGAGCGCCTGACCGCGCGCTTCACGAGCTGGAACGAGGCGGTGCTGACGCCGACAATCGCAGGTGCGACGGGAGAGGTCGTCGCGGGAACCAGCGATCCGTTCACCGTCCAGCTCGCCGATGTGGTGGAGGCGATCGGCGACCGGCGTGCACCGGCGATTCCGCTGGCGGAAGGCGCTGCCACGCTCCGGCTCGCGCTGGCTGCCCGGCAAGCCGCGGACGAGCGGCAGGAGATCAGCCTTGCTCGTTGATCTCGACCGGCGCGGCATCGTCTTTCCGTTTCCGCAGCCGCTGATCGATGGCGAGGTTCCTGCGCACGGCGCAGCGCGGATCGAGGGAGAAAGGGTCAGCTGGCCACTCGATTCGGGCGGTGCGGTGGTGCTGACCATCGCGCACGAAACCGATGCGGTACGGCTCGATGTCGTTGCCGAGGGCGTTGACCGCGCGATCAACAGTATCGGCCTTCGTTTCGCCGGTGTCGGCGGCGTCCGGTCCTATCTGCGCAACGGCTATCAGAGCTGGGACGGCAGCTATTTCGTCGCTCCCGGTACCGGACCGGGCGAGGGCCCGCCGGCCAAGGCGCCGACGCTTGGTTTCGCGATGACCGCCCTGCTGCCGGACGGCGGGGGCGCGCTGGTGCTCGGCTTCGATCGCCATGATCGCTTCCAGACGCGTTTCCGTTTTGGCGGCACGGCGGCAGCGATGACGATCGACATCGAGACGTTGCTCGACCGGACCGGCGAAACGCACGGCGAAAGTTTGTTCCTGTTCGATGGCGATGAGGTCGAGGAGACACTGCGTCGCTGGTCGGGGCGCGTCGCCGGCGCCGCGCCGCTCGCACCACGGGTTCCGGAGCAGCGACTGACCGGCTGGTGTTCGTGGTACAATCTCTATGCCGCGATCGACGAGGCGGCGATCCGCGAGAATCTCGATGGTGCCCGCGCCTTTCGCGATACGCATGATGTGCCGCTCGACATCTTCCAGATCGACGACGGCTTCACGCCCGAAATGGGCGATTGGCTCGACGTGAAGCCGCAATTCCCGCGCGGCCTGAAGCCATTGCTCGGCGAGGCAGCGGCGGCGGGTTTTCGGCCTGGCCTGTGGATTGCGCCATTGCTGGTCGGCAACCGCAGCAAGATGTTTACCGCGCACCCCGATTGGATGGTGCAGGATGTCGTCGCGGCCGGCCCTCTGGTCGCGATGGAATTCTATGGCGAGTTCCGCTGGCACAAGAGATCTGAAGAATATTACGTCCTCGACGTCACGCATCCCGGTGCTGCCGATTACCTGGCGCAGGTCATCCGCATTTGGGTCGGCGACTGGGGTGCGCGGTACATCAAGGCGGACTTCCTGCTCCATGGCGCCGAATATGGTCCTGACCGCGCACGCTGGCATCAGCCGGGCCTGTCGCGTATCGCGATCTGGCGACGGATGATGACGATCCTGCGCGACGCGGCCGGCGACGATACGATCATCGCGGGTTGCGGCTGCCCGCTCTGGGCGTCGGTCGGCCTGGTCGATGCGGTCCGGATCGGGCGCGATGTCGGCGTGACCTGGCACGGTGACTATTCGGCCGAGAGCCTTCTCCGCGATCTCCAGACGCGCAACCACGCCAACGGGATATTGTGGCAGGCCGACCCCGATTGTGTCCTGCTCCGCGATCGCTTCCATTATCTGACCGACGAGCAGGTCGGGACGCTGGCGCGCTTTGGCGCGGGATGCGGCGGCGTATTGATGACCAGCGACGACCTGACCGGATTGAGCGCCGATCGCGCTGCCCTATTCGCCGGCTTGCTGGCGGACCGTGTGGTCGGCTGCGACTTTCCGTTGCTGGGGGCCGCAGGCAGTGCCGTCGAGCAGCGGGTTCGCCTGGCGGATGGCCGCGTCGATCTTCACTTGTTCTAGCGCCGCGGCGGTGTCGCCAGAGATATAGCCAAAGGCTATGAGGTCGACACAAGACACTTTTGGCATTTGCCGCCCCATGTGCAGAGACTTCGGGTTCGACGACCGACAGATCGAATGGGGGTAGCATGATCACAATCCGCTGGACGCACCGGGCCGCGCTCTTTGCCGGCATTTCCCTGCTCGCGATCCATCCGGCGCTGGCGCAGACCACGCCTCAGGATCCGGCCGCGGCGTCGTCGGACAATGCCCCCCAGGCCGACACACCCAAGGCAAGCCCGCCCAGGGGACGCGTCGCCGATGACGATATCGTCATTACCGGATCGCGCATCGAAGGGGCGAAAACGGCGGGCGCCCTGCCGGTCACCGTGCTCGGCGCCGACCGTATCCAGGCGACCGGCAGCGTCTCGGGCGACGACCTGTTCCGCTCGCTGCCCCAGGCCGGCGACGTCCAGTTCCAGGAAGCGCGAACCACCGGCAACCTCAACGACGCGCGCGGCGACAATTCGTCGATCAACCTCAGGAGCCTCGGCACCGGCAACACGCTCGTGCTGCTCAACGGGCGGCGGATGATCCTGACGCCGGGGACGCAGACCGAGAATTTCGTGCCGGTTCAGACCGCCAACACCAACTCGTTGCCGGTGGGTGCGATCAAGCGGGTCGAGATATTGCGCGACGGCGCCGCAGCGATCTACGGCTCGGATGCCGTTGCCGGAGTGGTCAATGTCGTCCTCGACGATCGCTTCAAGGGATTCCAGGCCAGCGCGCGCTACGGTTTTGCCGACGGTACCGATGAGGCGACCGTCTCGTTCAAGGCGGGCACGAACACCAAATCGGGCGGCAACCTCACCCTGTTCGGCAGCTACACGCGGCGGACGCCTCTATTCGCGAGCGAGCGCGACTTTTCGCAAAGCGAGGATCATCGCGCTGCGCTCGTCGGTACTCCCTGGGAAGGCGACACGGCATTCGACAACCGGTCGACCTCGTCGCCCTGGGGTGCCTTCACGGTGCTGGGGACTACCTCGATCATCCGGCAAGGCGCGACCGCGCTGACCTCGTCGGGCGTCTTCCATATCGAACCGGTGGCCAATGGCGTGGCTTGCTCGTCGACGGTGATCAACGGCAATCTCTGCCTCAAGAGCGGCACGATCACCGGCGCCGCCGATCGCCCGCTGCGCTATGACGAAAATCCCGATCGCACGGTCCGTGCCGGGCTCGACCGCGTCACCTTGTTCTCGACCTTTCGCCAGCCGCTCGGCGACAATGTCGAACTCTATGCCGATGCCGGTTATTATCATGCCAGCTCGCGAGGGCAGCGCGAACAATCGGCACCGGTGTCGAGTGCGCCAATCTCCATTCCGGCGAGCAATTACTACAATCCGTTCGGGGCGACGCTGATCAACGGCGTCGCCAATCCCAATCGCCTGGCGGGGCTGGTCAATGTGCCGGCGGGCGGCCTTGCGCTCCGCCTGACCAATTATCGTCCGGTAGATACCGGTCCGCGCACCTTCACCGTGACCGACGACATGGTGCGCGGGCTGATCGGGCTGAAGGGCCGTTGGGGTGATTTCCGCTGGGACGGCGCGATCACCTATTCGTGGGCGCGCACTGACGACAACACGCACAATGCAATCAGCAATACGCTGTTCCAGCAGGCGCTCGCGAAGTCGACGCCCGACGCCTACAATCCGTTCAACGGCGGCAGCATCCCCAACTTCTCGCTCGGCGATGCGACGCCGAGCGATCCGGCGACGATCCGCTCGTTCCTCGTCGAGGTCCACCGCATCGGCACCACCTCGCTCACCACTGGCGATTTCCGCGTTTCCAACCCGAATCTGATCACGCTCTGGGCCGGACCGATCGGCTTCGCCGCCGGCGTCGAAGCGCGGCGCGAAACCTATGAGGACAATCGCGATCCGCGGCTCGACGGCACGATCAAATATACCGACAGCGTCACCGGCATCACGTACAATTCGGACGTGCTGGGCGCGAGCGCGTCCCCTGACGTGCGGGCTCATCGCACCGTCATTGCCGGCTATATCGAGCTCGCCGTCCCCATCGTCTCGGCCGAGATGAAAATCCCGCTGATCCGCTCGCTCAACTTCCAGCTCGCGGCGCGTGACGAGAATTATTCGGACTTCGGCAATGTGCTGAAGCCGAAGATCGCCGGCCTGTGGGAAGTCTTCAAGGGCGTCAGCCTGCGTTCGTCATGGTCGCAGAGCTTCCGCGCTCCCAATTTGCCGCAATTCTACAGCTCGGGCACCCAGGTCTCGAACACGCGCACCGACTACGCCCAGTGCCGGCTCAACGGCACGACGTGTTCGGGTGTCAGCACGCTCGAAATCCGGTCGGGCAACAAGAATCTGAAACCGGAGAACGCCGAGAATTTCTCGGGCGGCATCGTGCTGCAGCCGGTCCGCAACCTGCAGCTGACGGTCGACTATTGGTCGATCAAGGAAACCGGCGTGATCGGCCTGCAGGGCGCGCAAAACCAGATCCTGTACGACTATCTGCTGCGCCAGTCGGGCAGCTCGAATCCGAACGTCGTCCGTCTGGCGCCCGTCGGAAATCAGGTCGTCGGCGACCTTTCCTATGTCGAGGACGATTATTTCAACCTGCAGCCGCGCTTGTTCCGCGGGCTTGATTTCGGGCTGAGCTACGATCTCAAGAGCACGCCAATCGGCAGCTTCTCACTCGATCTCAACGCGTCGAAGCTGCTGACTTTCAACCAGAGCGCGTCGGACATGCAGGCGCTGCTGATCGCCGCCAATGCGGCCGGCAAGCTCGGCACCGGCATCGCCATCACCGCGGCAGGCAGCCAGATCCGTATCGACGGCAATCCCGAATGGCGCGCTTCGGCGAACCTGACCTGGCGCCTCGGCAATCTGAGTGCCGGCGTCCTGGTCAATTATGTCGGGCCGGTCTTCGATACCGGGCCGGCGCTGGTGAACGGCAAGTTCTTCGACGTCGGCAGCTACACGACGGCGAACGTCTGGGCGCAATATCGCTTCGGCAAGAGCAGCGCGCTTCGCGGGCTCAGCCTGCGCGTCGGCGCGCGGAACCTGTTCGACCAGGAGCCGCCGCTCTATTCGTCGAATTACGGCTTTCTCGGCTCGATCCATGACGCGGTCGGCCGTTTCGTCTATTTCGAGGTTTCAAAGAAGTTCTGAAATGAGCAGATATCGCGCATGAGGCTGAGGCAGATCGAGGTTTTTCACGCCGTCTATGTGAACGGCTCGATCAGTGCCGCAGCCCGTGCGCTGCACATTTCGCAGCCATCAGTCAGCAAGGTCCTGCGCCACGCCGAGAGCCAGCTTGGGTTTACCCTGTTCAAGTTGCTCAAGGGCCGGCTGGTGCCGACCGACGAGGCGCATGCCTTGTTTCGCGAAGTCGACGACGTCTTCCAGCGGGTGGGATCGCTGCGCCAGGCGGCCGCCAACCTCAAACATGGCGGGGGCGGGCATCTCAGGCTGGGAGTCGTCCCGTCGCTCGCGCTCGAGATGATCCCGGCGGCGATCGCAACCTTCCGCCGGACCAATCCCGACGTGACCTTCTCGGTCCAGACGCTGCACCATGGTGATGTCCTGCGCGCGCTCTACGAGCGGGAAAGCGACATTGCGATCGCCTACGATCCCGCCGAGCACCCACGTCTTGCGCGACGCCAGCTCGCGCCCGGCAAGCTGGTGCTGCTGGCGCCCGCCGGCATGTTCGAAGGCATTCCCGGTGGCATGTCGGTCGACCGGCTCGAAGGTCTGGACTTCATCGATGTGGCGGCCAGCGGACCGCTCGGTACCGTAGCGAGCAACGCGCTCGAGGGGCTTGGGGTATCGACCCGCCAGGTCGTGTCGGTCGGGACCTATTACATTGCCGCGGCCCTGGTCCGGAACAGGGTCGGTGTCGCCATCGTCGACGAATTCACGGCCCATGCGACCCTGGGCCCCGATGTCGACTGCTTCGATCTGACTCCCGCGCTCGATGCCAATGTCCATGCCGTATGGTTCGAGGATCGACCGCTTTCGGTGCTTGCCGACAAATTTCTCGATGCAGTCGGCGCCGCGCTTCGGACGAGCGGCAAGTCCAGGCCATAGCTTCCGGCTATGGAGCGCGGCCAAATCTGTCGCTCCCTCGCGCTTGGCGTTCGGGCGCGCGCCGCTAGCATTGGGCAGCCACCAGCCGAAAGCCCAACGTGACTCTTCTCCATCCCCTTGCATCGAGCGGATCGCGTCCCGCGCGCGTCGTGATCGTCGGTGCCGGTGTGGTCGGAATCGCCACGGCCTATGTGCTTGCCCGGCGCGGTTGCCGGGTCACGATCATCGATCGCCGCGACGGGCCCGGTGAAGGTACGTCGTTCGCGAACGGCGCGCAGCTGAGCTACGTCTATACCGACGCGCTGGCCAATGCCGGGCTGCTCCGGCGGATGCCGGGCCTGTTGCTGGGTGCCGACCCCGCTTTCCGGATGAAACTGAATTTCGATCCGGCCGAGGCGCGATGGTTGCTGCGGTTCCTCGGGCAATGCTCGTCCTCTGCGTTCGAGCGGAATACGCTGGCTGGACTTGCGCTGGGGCTGGAGTCGCGCGCGGCGATGCACGATCTGCTGGCGCGCCACCCGCTCGACTTCGCCCATGCCGTTCCGGGCAAGCTGCACATCCACGACAGCGCATCGACGTTCGCCGCGGCGCAAGCGCTTGCCGAGATCAAGAAACGGCTCGGCGCCGAGCAGATCGGGCTTGCTCCGGCCGAGGCAGTGGCGATCGAGCCGGCGATCGCCGGCCGTGAGGCAAGCATGGCGGGCGCCATCTACTCGCCGCAGGAAGAGGTTGGCGATCCGCACCGTTTCTGCATCGCGCTGACCGACGTGCTGGTACGCGACTATCAGGTGGAACCATGGTTCGGCGTCTCGGCGACGAGCATCGTATCGCGCGACAGCGACGTTCGATTGGGCCTTGCCGGCGGCCACGAAATTGTCGCCGATCATATCATGTTCTGCACCGGCACCGTTCCGAAGCTCGCGCCGCTCAATGCGCTGGCGTCGCGAGTGATGGGCATGAAAGGCTATTCCTTCACCGCGCCGCCCGGATCCAGTCCACCGCGCGTCAGCATCACCGACGTGTCGCGCAAGATCGTCTTCTGTCGGCTCGGCGATGCGATCCGCGTCGCCGGCCTCGCCCAGCTCGGTGTCCGCGATCCGGCGATCGATCCGAAAGCGATTCACCAGTTGCTCGAGGCTGCCAGTGCTGCCTTGCCCGAAGCCGCTGCCTTTTCTGCGGCCGGCAATTACTGGGCCGGCCACCGGCCGATGACGGTCGATTCGCTGCCCATCATCGAACGCATCGCGCCCGCGATCAGCGTCAATCTCGGGCACGGCATGCTCGGCTGGACCTACGCCATGGGCTCGGCGGAGCGCGCGGCGGCGATGATCGGCGATATCGTCCATGCATGAGCGGGGGGGCGCCAGGCGCTGGCGGAGTCCTTTACCCGCAACGAACATCGAGGGGATCGAAATGACCGAACCACGCCGGTTATCGTTTGGGGCTGCGGCTCGCTGGTCGACGATCCTGTTCGTCGCGCTGGGGCTCGGGCTGAGCCCGGTCGCGGCCCAGAAGAAAGAATTGCTCGACTATCCGAGCATCCATTCGCCGACCATCGGCTACCAAGGCATGGTGACGACGCAGAACGCGATCGCCTCGCAGGTTGGCGCCGGCATCCTGCGCCAGGGCGGCAATGCGGTCGACGCCGCGGTCGCCGTCGCTTTCGCGCTTGCCGTCACCTTGCCGCGCGCGGGCAATATCGGTGGCGACGGCTTCATGCTGATCCACGACGCGAAGACCGGCAAGGACGTGGTGATCGATTTCCGCTCGGTCGCTCCCAAGGCGGCGACGCTCGCCATGTTCGTCGACGATCGCGGCAAGGAAACGCCGATGGCGAGCCGCGGCTATCGATCGCCGTCGGTGCCGGGAACGGTCGCCGGGCTCTATGCGGCGCAGCGCAAATATGGCCGTTTGCCCTGGGCCGAGACGGTCAAACCGGCGATCGCGCTGGCGCGTGACGGCGTGAAACTGACACCCGATGAAGCATTCGTCTTCACCTGGGGCAAGGATCGCCTGTCGACCAGCGCGGCGGCCAAGGCGGCCTATTACAAGCCCGACGGCAACCCCTATGCCGCCGGCGATACGCTCAAGCAGCCCGATCTCGCCACGACGCTTCAGGCGATCGCCGATCGCGGTGCCGACGGCTTCTACAAGGGACCCGTCGCCGACAAATTCGCCGCGGACATGAAGGCGCATGGCGGGCTCATCACGCTCGAGGATCTCGCTGCGTATCATACGGTCGAGCGCCAACCGCTGGTCGGCAGCTATCGCGGGCTGACGGTGGTGACCACGCCCCCCGCCAGTGCGGGCGGGGCGACCGTCCTCAATATCCTCAACATTCTCGAGAATTTCGACCTCAAGCGCGAAGGCGCGGGCTCGGCGAAGGCGCTGCACCTCGAGGCCGAGGCGATGAAGCTCGGCTATATCGACCGGCGCCGCGTGCTCGGCGACCAGGATTTCGTGTCGGCGCCGGTCCGCGGCTTCATTTCCAAGGCCTATGCAGCCGAACGCGCCAAGCTGATCGACCTGACCAAGGCACGGCCGGCCAGGGAATTCGGGCGCGGCGATCCGTGGAAATTCGAAAGCCCGTCGACCACCCACTTTTCCGTCGCCGATCGCGAAGGCAATGTCGTCTCGACGACCTATACGCTGGGGTCCGATTTCGGGTCGGGCGTGATGATCGCCGGCACCGGCATCCTGCTCAACAATCAGATGAACAATTTCGACCATGTCGGCGCCTTCGCGGCGATCCGCGACGGCAAGCCGCTCCCGCTCAACGCGATGGCGCCGGGCAAGCGCATGCTCTCGACCATGGCGCCGACCTTCGTGCTCAAGGACGGCAAGCCGTGGCTGGTCACCGGTTCGCCGGGTGGCAGCACGATCATCGACACGATCGTCGAGATGATCGTCAACACCGTCGATTTCGGGATGAACGTGGAAGAAGCGACGCACCAGCCGCGGATCTTCCAGGACGCGGGGGACGAGCTCAAGCTCGAACCCAATTTCAATCCCGATACCGTGGCGCTGCTCAAGGCGATGGGTCATCCGATCGAGCCGGGAGAGACCCAGGGGAGCGCGCAGTCGATCATGATCGAGCGCGGCATGTTCCTCGGCGCCTCCGATCCCCGTCGGCCCGGGGCGCTGGCGGTGGCGCCTTGAGGGTGGCGGTGTTTAGTCGCCACGGCCTCGCTGCCGCGCTGCGCACGCTGCTCGCAGCCAGCCTGATCGTCGCGCCGTTGACGTCGCTGGAGGCGCGGCCGGCGGTATCGTCCAGCGCGCCTGCTGCAGCGTCGGCGCAGATGCTCGTCGCGGCGGCGAACCCGCATGCCGTCGATGCCGGTCTGGCCGTCCTCCGGCGCGGCGGAACAGCGATCGACGCCGCCGTCGCGGTACAGGCCATGCTCGGCCTCGTCGAACCGCAAAGTTCGGGCATTGGCGGTGGCGCGTTCATGACCTGGTACGATGCCGCGACTCACCGCGTCTCGGTGTTCGACGGCCGCGAGACGGCGCCCGCGACAGCGAAAGCCGACATGTTCCTCGACGCGCGTGGTCGCCCGATACCGCGATCCGACGCCATGCTGGGCGGGCGGGCGACCGGCGTGCCCGGCGCGGTTGCGATGCTCAAGCTCGCGCACGATGCGGGTGGCAAATTGCCGTGGAACAGCCTGTTCGACGACACGATCAGGCTTGCCGCTGCCGGCTTCGCGATCAGCCCGCGGCTCGAGGCACATATCCGCGGCGGCTTCCCGCAAGCGAGCGCCCCCGATGTGCGCCGCTATTTCACCCGGTCCGACGGCAGCCTGATGGGAACGGGCGACACCTTGCGTAACCCGGCCTATGCGGCGTTTCTGCGCAGGCTGGCCGATCAGGGACCGGCAGCGCTCTATGCGGGCGAGACCGCCGCGAGGATCGTCGCGCGCGTCAACGAAGGCACCATGCCGTCGGGAATGACCATGGCCGATCTGGCGGGGTATCGGGCGATCAGGCGTGATCCGTTGTGCCGGCCGGTCCGCGCGATCATCCTCTGCGTCCCGCCTCCACCCGCCAGCGGGGTCGGGCTGCTCGAACTGATGGGACTGTTGGGCCGTACCGGCATCGCCAGTCGTGGCCCTTCCGAAGCGAAGGCATGGCTCGACTTCATCGAGGCGAGCCGGCTGATGTATGCCGACCGCGATCTTTATGTCGGCGATCCGGCTTTCGTCACCGTGCCGGTCGATGGCCTGCTCGCGGATCGCTATCTCGACGAGCGCGCGAAGCTGATCGGGGCGACCGCGACGCCTGGGGCGCCGGCAGCCGGTATGCCGGAAGGCGTGGTCGTGGCCGGCATCGACACGACGCTGGAGCCGGGCGGGACCTCGCACTTCGTCATCGTCGACAGCTATGGCAACGTCGTCTCGATGACCACGACGATCGAATCCTTCTTTGGGTCGGGTCGCATGGTCGACGGCTTCTTCCTCAACAACCAGATGACCGACTTCGCGTTCGACCCGCGTGACTCGCGCGGGCGCCCGGTCGCCAATGCCGTCGCGCCCGGCAAGCGTCCGCGCTCGTCGATGTCGCCGGCGGTTCTCCTCGACCGCGATGGACGGTTCGTCGCTGCGATCGGATCGCCGGGCGGCAATTCGATCCTTGCCTATGTCGGCAAGACGCTGACCGGGATGCTCGACTGGAAGATGACGATGCAGGATGCCGTCGATCTCCCCAACATCGTTGCACGCGGCACGACGGCCGATGTCGAGACGAAGCGGCTGGATCCGGCAATCGCCGCCCGGCTCGCCGGCTTCGGAGTCAAATTGCGCGATGCGACCGGCGAGGATTCGGGGCTTCAGGGAGTCGAACGGCGCGGGAATGGATTGCGCGGCGCGGCCGATCCCCGGCGCGAAGGAGTCGTCCGGGGGCCTTGAGGGCCGCCTGGCGGGGGTTCTCGAACCTCATTTCCAGCCTGCCCTGCCAGTCGTCCCGATCTCGGCAAGCAGCGTCATCAAGGTCATGCCGGCCTTGAGTGCGTCGGGGTGAACCGTGAAATCGGTGCTGTGGACGCCGCCATTGCCCAGCCCGTCCTTCGCGATGCCGAGCGAGAAATACAAAGCCGGCGTCTTCGCGGTGTAATAAGCGAAATCCTCCGAATACATGCTCCGGCTTGCCGAGCTGTCCAGTTTGCCGGGAAAGGCCGCGGCGAGGGCGGGGAGCGTCGTTGCCGACAGCGCGGGGTCGTTGCGGGTCGGTGGCGACGCGACACGGAACTCGGTCCAGTTGGGCGTCAGGCCATAGGCGGCCGCGACGGCGGCAACGCGGGCGGTCACAATGTCCTTGAGCGATGATCCGCCGGGTGGTGCGACCGTCGGGTCTTCATATGCCCGGATGGTGCCTTCGATTTCCGCGGTCGCGGGGAGCACGTTCGATGCGCCAGAGGCGGTGGAGAATTTGGTGATCGAGATGATCGCGGGCCGGCTCGAAATGTCCAGGCGCCGCGCCGGGAGTTCGGACATGTCCTCGGCGACTTTCATCGCGCCCAATGCGACGTCGTCACCGTCGAACGGCGCGGCGGCATGCGACGACCTGCCCTTGAGCTGGAGCTTGAAATAGTTGCTGCCGGCGAGCGTGTCGCCCGGCGATAGCCCGATCGTGCCGACCGGCATGCCCGGTGCCGAGTGCTCGGCGAAGATCCGCGTCACGCCGAGTTTGTCGAGCGTGCCATCGCGCACGATGTCGTCGGCGCCGCCCGGGGTTTCCTCGGCGGGCTGAAACAGGAAGACGATTTTGCCCGACAATCTGTCGCTATTCTGCTTGAGGAGCGCCGCCACGCCGAGCAGGATTGCGGCATGCACGTCGTGCCCGCAATTGTGCATGACGCCTGGCACCTGCGATCGCGGCGAATGGCCGACCGGTTCGTCCACGCCGTCGGGCAAAGGACGCGCATCCATTTCGGAGCGCAAGGCTATGGTCGGTCCGGGGCGGCCCGTATCGAGCACCGCGATCACCGCGGTCGGTAGCGATGGCGAAGCGACGAACTCGGTATAGCCGAGCGCCTTCAGTTTCGAGATCAGGTAATCGTGCGCCCTGACCTCCTTCTTACCCAGCTCGGGATTGGTGTGGAGGAAGAGATAGGCGTCGCGTGCGACAGGCAGCGCGGCCTCGATTGCAGCGGCGAGGTTGCGTGCCGGCGGCCCGGCGGTCGCCGAACCGGCGAGCAGACCGATCATGCCGGTCAATACCAGGCGACGAACAAGGCGCATCGCGTTTCTCCTCCTTGCCAGGATGATCTTGCGAGCCGTTCGCCTCACCCGTGAGGCTTTCCGTATGCGACGGAATCGGCGGGGTGCGGTAGCGTCAAATGGAGTGGCGGGACCGGTTCGGCGGAGCGCATTCATGTTGCGCACGAGAATCGGGGGAAACGAGCAGATGGACTCGCCCGCCGGTGCCAACTAGGTAAAGCCGCAGTCGCCGCTGGGTCGAGGTCGGGGATGGATGACCTGTCTAGCATCGCGCCGTCGCTTCTGGCCGGCCAGACGATCGACACCCAGCTGACGACCAATTGCAACGCGCAGACCCAGGCGAGTTTCGACTTCAACGATTCGACCTGGGTGACCTTCTATTATCAGAACAAGGTTCCGCTGTGGCGGGCGATGCTCTCGATCGCGACCCAGGAAGTCGTGCTCCTCGAGGCCATTTCGGCTTGCGGGATTACCCTGAACGAAGGTCTCAGGCTGACGCTCAACCCGATGGGTACCGTCTATACCGTGTTGCTCTACGGCACGATCGTCGATGCCGGCGTGACCTACAAATGCGACGGTACCTTCCTGGGCAGTTTCTCACGGTCGATGGAAATGAAGATCGCAGTACGAGCGATCAGACTTGGTAGAATTGGCGTTAACGCTTCGTGAGAATTAAGTGACAATCGCAAGAATCGTGCTGGAATCTAGATAAAGTCCATTTTGGACTTTAAATAATACTCCCCTGATTGAGTTGACTCTTTCCTGAGTCGACTGATATTTCCCCGGTGATCCAAAGATTCGTTGCGCTATTTTCGCGCCGCGGGATCGTATTGTCTCTTTATAAATGGGAGGGTCTAGTGTCAGAAGAAATAATCGTATTCGCCGCGCCCGCGAAAACCACGACGCCGACCAGCCCGAATACCGATGTCGTCGCAACGCCATCGGGTGATGCGAACAACACGACCCAGCTTACTTTCGAATATCAGGGCCGCATTCCGGTCTGGACGCCTGCCGTTTCTCAGGCCCAGCAGCAGGTTGCTCTTGGCACCGACATCACGATTGGCTCGACGACTTGGAAAGCCGGTATCACCGTCCAATATGCGGCGCTCGGTTCCACCCAATATACGGTGACCATCATCGACGGCCAGATCATCGACGATCGCGGCCTCTATTCGTTGAAGGGCGTCACCCTGGGGATTTTCCCCATTTCGAAGGCGCCCAAGGACACCGCGCCGCTCGCGGAAGTCGAAACTACGGAGCCGATGACGTTCCAGGCGCTGTCGACGGTCAATACGCCGACCAGCCCGAACAGCAACGTGGTGACCACGCCAAGCGGCGATGCCAACAACACGACCTATTTGTCGTTCCAGTATCAGGGGCGCATTCCGGTCTGGACACCGGTCGTGTCGCAAGCCCAGCAGACTGCGGCTCTGGGCGTCGACATCACGATCGGATCGACTACCTGGAAAGCGGGGATCACGGTCCAATATGCCGCGCTGGGTTCGACCCAATATACCGTTACAATCGTCTCCGGCGCGATCGTCGACGATCGCGGGCTTTATCAACTGAACGGTACCCTGCTCGGCATCTTCCCGATCGGGTAGGTGCGACATGGACGCGCCCGCTTCGTCGCCATTCGAACAAGTCGGGACGAGTGCGGTTTATGAAACCAGGGTAGCCGGCTCGATCGGTTGGGCCGGCTACCTCCTGGCGCCGGGTGCGTCGTTGCCGACGAGCATCGCCTTCGACGCCTCGCTCACATCGTATAACGGCCATTATCTGTTCTGCACCGCGCGGCCGGCTGGGCTGGATACCGATCCGGCGGGTTTCGCGGCTGCGGCTCTGGCTTATATCGTCAAGGCGACGCGCAACCGTGCGGTCGTCTGGCTCGCCTCGGCCGATCCGGTCGCGTTCGGCGATTTCAGCCAATATGGTCTGCCGTTCCTGTTCGTCGCGAACGTGTATCAGGCGACGAGCGACCTCAATCTGCCGTTCGGCAGCAAGGCCAGCTTCTACATCCTCAACCAGACGCGGATCGGCATCGTCAACGGCACGCTGCAATTCTCGGCTTCGTCGCTCAGCCCGCCGCCGTTCATCGGCTTTCGCGACCGGGACGGCAAATCGCTCGGCGTCGAGCTGACGCCAAGCAACAGCCGCATCTACGCCTTCGTCCCATTTTCGGGACCGAACACCGGGTGCGTGACCTTCAATGGTGTGGTGAAGACGGCGCAGGCCTTCGTCGCGCAAGGGCTCCGCCAGGGGTTCCGCTACATCGTCAACGATCAATCGGCCGGCGCCGTCGAAAGCGTCGATTATGCGGCCTTCTCGGTTCCCGCTTTGCCGGCAAGCCTGCCGGTCGCCGGAACGTTCGATCTCGGCGATCCGGCTAACCGGGTGATCCCGGGGGCACTGCTCGAACAGGGTAATTTGCGGTCGGGGCTCGCGATCAAGGGCACGCCTGCACTGACCAGCCAGTATCGCACTACAGGCGGGTTGCCGGTGGTAATGACGCCGGGCGGCTCGAACGATGCCGATATCGCACCGGCACTCGGCGCAGGCGGTTTCGCCTGGGCGACGTCGGCCGCGCGAAGCGCGCCGGTGGCGAGCGCGGAGGCCTATCTCGCGCTGGCCGGGCGCTATGGCCTGGGCGTCGCGAAGATCGCGGCGGGCCAGCGCGAACGGCTGATGGGCGGGTTGTTCGGCTCGGAATCCCTGAGCTTCACGACCTATGATTCGAGCCTGGCCCCGGCGCAGAACAATTTGCTCAACTCGATCCCGTCGCGGCCCGGTTACGCACCAATCTTCCCGTTCGATACCGTCGACCTCAACCAGCCCGACAGCGGGGCAGTCGCGCCGCGGCTGACCGACATCTATCAAACATCCTGGTCGACCCTGGTCGGCGGTGCGGGCACGATCGACTATTCGGCCGAGCCGGAAGGCAGCGCCCTGTATGGAACGCTCGCGACCGATCCGGCACCGAGCGCGGATAGCGTCGCGGTGCTGGGATCGGCGCCGCCGCACATGTCGCTGGCCCAGGGCACCGACAAAACCTTTCCGCTCGTCCCTTATGGCGCTGCCGGATCGGCGGGCGTCGACGGTGCGACGCTGGTGCAGCTCGAAAGCCAGATCATCGGCGCCACACGAAAGACGTTGATCTCGAGCTATGGCGCCGAAACATGGGCGGCGCGCGCGCGGGCGACGCGAGTCTTCGCCAATGCCGAACTCGCCGACGCACCACCGATCGATGGGACTACGCCGCAAGGTTTCATCGTCCAGCGCGACCTGGCGTCCGGCGCCTATCTTACCGTGACGATGGCGCAGTCGATCGATCGCAGCGGCAACACCATGGCCTTCGCGATGTCGCACCCGACCCAGGCGATGCAGGACGCGCTCCAGACCAACCAATTGTTCCTGGTCGCGGTGAATCCCGAGCCGTTCGTCGATCCGGCGGTGAGCGCGACGTTCAACAACGTGGTCAACATCGCGGACTGGACGATGGCGGCCAATGTCGGCGCCGGTGCGTCGGCGACGGCGTACAAGAACGTGCTCATCATGAAATTCTGTTCGGGCTCGTTGCTCGACCGCGTCACCAATCCCAATCGCTGGACTGCGGCTGAAGCCTTTTCGCTGCTCCCCGACACCCCACCCGAAACGCGCGCCTTGTCCTATACCGGCCTGTCGCAATGGCTGCAGGACTATATCGCCGACGCGATCGCTCGCTCGAAGGGACCATCGGGCGCCTTTTACGAGAACTTCGCGAAGATCGCGGTCGATCCCGACTGGACCGGTGTGATCGTGCTCGCCGCCGATCTCAGTGCCGCCGATCTGCCCAAGGAAATCGCCGGGCTGGCTGCCGGCATCGATTTCACCCGGTTCGCGGCGCACCATTTCGGGTTCACCGTCAGCCGGGTCGATGTCGACAAGGCCAATGCGCGAATCTCGATGGCGCCCGGCAATTCGAGCCTGTTCGGCCTGATCGACTATGAGGACCCCTTGTACGTCGCCAACATGCAGGCAGGCGTCGGGCCCGACGTGCCGATACCGGTGTCGATGGAAGGTGATTTCGATTTCACCGTCCTGCAGTTGCAGTCGCTGTTCGAACATGCCCGGCTCGTTCGCTTCCAGAGCCACATCCAGTTGTCGGTCAAGGCGTTGTTCGCGGCGCCGGTCACCAGGTTGTTCAATGCCGGCCAGGGACAGCCTTTCCCCGGTATCGTACTCAACGGCTCCTATGTCGAGCAGGGAGGCCGCGCCGCTTATGTGTTCGAGCAGAATGACCCCAACGTCCTGATCAGTCCCTCGAACGTCTTGCCGGCGGTCGCCTTCAACCGCGTGCAGTTCAACACCCTGGGCACCCGTGACAATGGCGCCACCGTCGCCAGCAGTTTCCTGGTCTGGGGGGCGTTCGATTTTACCGCGCTCCAGAACACGCTCGGCGAGACGCTCGACCTGTTGTCGTTCGGCAGCCCCGACGGAACGCCGCCCGCCGCTCTGGGTGCCGGGCTTGCCTTTTCCGGGCTCACCATCGGCATGACCTATCCCGCGACCACGCCCAGCGCGAAGCGTTTCGCGGTCGATACCGGCAATCTCGCCTGGGACCTCAACGCTTCCTCGGCACGCGAGCAAAGCCTGTTCCGCGGCTTCGCGCTCCAGCTCAAGAGCTTCGTCAATGCCTCGGGAGGCCAGAAGCCGGCCGATTTCGGCTTCCTGCCGGTGACCTCGCAGCTCAACCTCGCCGAACTCGATGGGCCGTGGTTCGGCGCCGTTTACGACATCACCTTGGGCGGCCCCGGCGCGCTCGCATCGGGCATGGGCTTCCAGTCGCAGCTGCTCGCGGCCTGGTCGCCGACTACTACAGGCAATGCCAAAGAACGGTCGCTGTTCATCGGCATGAGCCTGCCCGGCGCCGCGCCGGGCGCGAGCATGTTCAGCCTCCAGGGCGTGCTCAAGGTGGCGGTCGGCTCGATCTCGATCCTGCGCCAGCCGGTCCCGACCGCTCCCGGCCGCGCGGTTTCGGCGGACGAGCAGGATTCATTCTATTGCCTGCGGATCGACGATATCGGGATCAAGATCTTCGGCATCGTCAAGCTGCCGCCTTCGGCTAACATCCAGTTCTTCCTGTTCGGCGATCCCAACAGCAGCGGCAGCCTGGGCTGGTATGCGGCCTATGTCGCCGACGACAATCCCGGGTGCAGCCAATCCATGGCGTTCGCCGAGATCGATGTGGCTCCAGAAGTAGAGGTGCCGGCATGACCCGCATCCTGTTCTGGAACATCGAGCAATTTTCGATCAACAAGGTCTATTCGGCGTCGAACCAGGTGACGCGCGGGCATGGCGGGCTGACCGATACAGTCGCAGCAGAGCAGCGCCGGGCGATGATCCGCCACGTCGTCAATGCGGCCCAGCCGGACATCATCGTGATCATCGAGGTGAGTTCGGGCGAGAATATCGCCGGTGATCTGGCGACGCCGACCGGTGGGCTCGAATCGGTCGCCCAGACGCAATATTCCTTCAACCAGCACATCGCGGTGGTCGGCGGATGGTGCGCGGTTCCTCCCCTCTATGTCGGGACCGACGGCCGAGCGGAGACGATCGGTATCCTTTATCGCCGTACTGACAATACCGGCGCCATCTCGCGTTATTTCACCGGGCCCAATATCTGGACCGGCGGCGTTGCCGGCACGTCGGTGCCACCGGGGCCGGGGGCTCCCCCGGCGATGCCCTATACCGGCCTGCCGCTTCCGGTCGGGACGGTGAACATCAACTCGATGCTCCAGCCGACCCAGTTCGGCGCGGCGCGGATAATCCCGGCGGGTGCCCAGCACAATGGCGGCGGCGCCATGGCCGAAAACCTCGTCGCCGCTCGGGTGAATTTCAACGACAATCTCGGCAATGCGATCGATTTTCAGGGGTTGCGCCAGCCCTATATGGCGACCTTTACCGAGGCGAACACGGCGGGCGGCGCGATCCTCCGTAACCTGACGCTGTTCGCTATCCATGCGCCGCCCAACGCCGGTGCCGCGGCCGTCTATATCAACGGCCTGTCGACCCTGCCCGATGCCGTCGGGCCGCTCGGCGCCAACGAGACGCGGGTGATCGGCGGCGATTTCAACGTCAACCTGCTGGCGGCCAACGGCACGGCATCGGGCGCCTATAATCCGCTGACCATCGCGCCCAACGCCTATCGCTTGCTGGTCGAGCCGACAGCGGCGGGAATCCCCGCCAATTTCGACCAGTATCGCGGCTATTTCGCGACCCATATCCGCGGCAAGCACAAGGATGCCGCGTCATTGTTCCTCTGGTCGGACCCCGCCACCGGTCAGCCCAGTTTCTATCCCGGCTACGGCTATATCGGGTCCGACTTTTCGCCCGTGCCGGCCTATTCGATCGACAATGTCCTGGTCTGGCCATGGCTCGCCGCGCCGCACAATTACCAGACCACGATCATGAACCTCGTCACCGGCACGCCGTTGGCCGGGAACCCGGCACCCGCGGACAATCCTCCGATCGGGACGATCGGAATGGGAACAGGGCTGGCCGGGGCGCCGGTCGGCTGGCCGTTTGCGCCGGTCTCGGGCGCGTGGCCCGGTGTCGGCGGGGCCGGCGCCATGACCAGCTGGAACAATTACGGACGGGTTCGCAACACCAGCGATCACTTCGGCATCTACGTGAACGTCTAGGCGCGGGAGGAGGCTTCACATGAGCGCCATCGACAATTTGCGTGCTGCCGTCGAAGCCGCGGCCGGAGGGCAGCCCTTCGCGCTCGATGCCGCCTTCCTCACCGCGGGGCTCAATGATCCGACGGTCACGGTGCCGGCGGACTATGATTCCTGGTTGCGCCAGGCCTTCTTCCTGAAGACCGCGGCCGACTTCACGGTCAAGGTGGCCAAGGCGGATGTCGGTACGGTCGCGGACAATGCCTTCACGGTGAAGTCCGCCACCGTCCCGTTCGTCGGCGCCTCGGTGCCGCTCGTCGCGCAGGCGATCCTGGTGTTCACCCAGGACGACAAATCGCTGGTTGTGCAAGTGGCGACGTCGCCTGCCGGCTGGACCTGGACCGACTCCTTCGCGTTCATGAACTCGTTCCCGTTCAACCAGTTTCCTACGCTGAAGGGCGTCGATTTCGTCTTCTCCACGGCGACCGGCAAATATCCCTTCGGCGATAAGGACGGTCGTGCGGTAACAGGCGGAGCGGTGCAGAATTTCTCTGCAAGCGTGCCGCTCCCGACGGTCATCACGCCCTTTCTCTCGCTGTTTGACGGGCTCACCGCGCCGACCGGCGACCTGCTCCTCAGCGGCCCGCTCAACATGGGCGCGTTCAATGGCGAGACCGTGCTGTTCCCGCCGGGCCGTCTGTCGGCGGCGATCCAGAACGGCAGCTTCGACCTGATCTATCTGACGGTCGAGGACCCGAGCGTCACGATCACGATCCCGGCGCCCGACGGATCGAGCGAAGGGGACGATGGCCTCCTTCTCCTCGCGGATCCCGACGCCGGCGACCAGGCGCCGACGCTCGCCATTTCGTCGCGTTTCGGGGTCGGCAATGGCGGGCTCTATGCGCTCGACGTCGCGATCGATCCGGGCGACACCACCAGCTATTCGATCAGCCTGTCGGTAGCGGAGGATGGCACGCCGATCACCCCGGCGGCGATCATCGAGCTGATGGGCGGCAATGGCGGCTATCTGGCCGCTACGCCCGATACGCTCCAGCAATTCCTGACCTTTGTCGGGCTGAACGGCTTCTCGATTGCCGGCGAACTCGGCAAGACATCGAAGATCACTTCGCTCGGGGTCGAGATCGGCAGCTCGAAGAATACCAGCTGGACGATTCTGCCCGATCCCACCGGCACGCTCGATTTCACGATCAAGAGTTTCTCGCTCAATTGGTCGATGGCGTATCCGTTCGATTCGGTCGCGCGGCAGCAATTGTACGATTTCTCCACCCAGTTCACGCTGGCGACCAGCGTGTTCAAGGGCCCCGACGGGCAGGGCGACGGGCTTTTCACGGTCAAATTCACGTCGCAGAAGCAATTCTATGCCAGCTTCGCCGGTACCGCGAAGCTGAGCGATTTCCTCGCCACTCTGTCCGGCGGCGCGGTGGTGCTCGACCAGGCGAGCATCGGCGATTTCGAGCTGTCCGATATCGCGCTGGCGGTCGATTACGGACAGCAGAGTTTCAGCTTCGGCGCCGGCTTCAGCCTCGAGCTCAACCTGCTCCAGGTCAATGGCGAGCCGATCCTGGCGGTGCGCGACGGCACCGTGCGGGTCGCTGCCAAGTCGCCGACCCAGACCAAGAGCGGCGCCAATGCGACCACCTTGCTTCAGTCGGCCGGACCGCATGCGGTCGCGCTCGCCACCCAGGCGGCGTCGACGACGCAATGGCAGGCGGGGATCAGCGGCTTCCTGCAGGTCGGGCCGCTCCAGGCCGGCGTCAATATCGGCTATGACGGGTTCGTCTCGCCCAAGCGTTGGATCCTCGGCGCCACGCTGGCGCAGCCGCTCGAGCTGTCCGCGCTGATCAACCAGTATTTCAGCCCGGGCGCGGCCTATGGCTTCCCCGACTTCATTCCGGGCGACCTGGTCATCACTGCCTTTGCCATCGATGCGGTGATCCCGGCGGAGAAAGGCAAGCTTCAGACCAGCTACACGATCGCCACTGCGTTCCGCTGGACCTTCACCTTCGGCGACCAGACGGTCGGCATCGACCCGGCCAAACTGGGGGTGAGCTATGACGGCAATCTGCCCGCCGCCCAGCAATTTTCGGGCTATGCCCAGGGCACCTGGATCTATTCGGCGATCAACCTCAGGCTCACCATGGGCTATGAGTTCAAGCCGACTGCGGCGGGATCGAACAACATCCTGTTCGTCGAATGGCAGGGCTTCCGCGCGGAATGGCAGAGCGGCAAGGAACTCGTCACCTTCAGCCTCAAGGGCTGGAGCATCGGCACGCTGATCCAGGCCCTGGTCCGTACCCTGGGCAACCCCTATTTCACGCTCGATTCGCCGTGGAGCGTGCTCAACCAGATCTCGCTCGACGGCCTGCGCGTCATGGTGTCGCTCAAGAGCGGCGAGACGTTCAGCCAGCGCCTGTCGGCAAGCTACGTCTTGTCGAGCCCGATCAATCTCGGCTTCATCAGCATCACCGCGCTCACCTTCCGCCGCGACACCGACGGCAAGGTCACGCTGGCGATCGAGGGATCGAGCCCGCTCGCCGCCAGCGACCCGGCGTTCAAGAATTTGTTCGACCCTGCCAAGGGGCAGGACGTCCAGAATTTGCCGCCGGTGCCCGGCCGCGGCGAGGAATGGTTCAAGCTGTTCCTGCTGGTGCTCGGCCAAAGGATCGGCATTACCGGCTATAGCGAGTTCAAGAACACCAAGGACGTGATCTGCGCGCTGCAGAAAGTGCCCAGCACGACAGGCAAGACCAATCCCGTCGACCCCAATGCCGACAAGGGCGGCGCCAAGGGGCTGCCTTACTACAACCAGTCGAACAACTGGATGATCGCGGGCCATCTCGGCCTGATGAAGGTCGGCAACGCCTGGTCGATCGATGCGATGCTCGTGTTCAACGACCCCAATCTCTACGGGCTGCGGCTGGCGCTGGCGGGCGAGAAGATGGGCGGGCTCGCCAATCTGGTCGTCGACATCCTCTACAAGAAGATCACCGACGATATCGGCGTCTACCAGATCGAATTCACCTTCCCCGACGTGATCCGCAACCTGAATTTCGGCGCGGTGTCGATCACGCTGCCGCAGCTCGGGATCAAGGTATACACCAATGGCGATTTCTTCATCGACATCGGGTTCCCCTACAATCTCGATTTCAGGCGCTCGTTCTCGATCTCGGTGATCGTCTACGGCGTGCCGATCCTGGGGTCGGGCGGCTTCTATTTCGGCAAGCTGTCCAACGCGACCTCGACCAAGATTCCCAAGACCGATCTCGGCACCTTCGACCCGGTGATCGAGTTCGGCCTCGGGCTCCAACTCGGCCTGGGCTATAATTTCGAGAAGGGGCCGCTCAAGGCCGGCTTCGCGCTGACCGTGTTCGGCATCATCGAAGGGGTGATCGCGCCCTGGCACCCGTACGATTCCACCGGCACCGAACTGGTCCGCGCGGCGAGCGGCGGCGCGCTGCAGAGCGATTATTATTTCAAGGTATCCGGCACGGTCGGGATCATCGGGCTGCTCTATGGCAGCATCGACTTCGCGATCATCTCGGCGTCGGTCAACGTCAAGATCGTCCTGTCGCTGCAGATCACTTACCAATGCTATCGCGAGATTCCGGTCATTGCCTCGGCGAGCGTGACGATCAGCCTGAAGGTGAAGATCAACCTCGGCCTGTTCTCGATCTCGATCAGCCTGTCCTTCTCCGCCAGCGTGTCGGCGACCTTCATCCTTGGCGCCAACGAGACGGCGCCGTGGGAAGTCGGCGGTGCCGGAATGCGCGAAGCGCTGGCGCCGCCGCGTACCATGCTGCGGGGCCCCGATGCGGCGGCGCGACTGGCCCGGACGCTCGAACCGCGGCCGAAGCGACTGGCGCCGGCGACGATGCGCAACCTGGCGCTCGCCGGCGCGGCGGACAAAGGGCCGACGCTCACCTTGCTGGCCGGCGCGCAATATACCGTGCTGGCGCCCGAGGGGGCCACCGATCCGGCGCAGAACGAAGGGGCGTTCGTCTTCCTGCTGGCGATGGACGCGCCCGATCCGCAGGGTGCGCCGTCGGCGGAGAAGACCTCGTTCGACTATCTGGCCCAGGCCTATTTCCCGTGGATCATCGATACGCTCGGCAACAGCCAGGGCGACGTGGTCGACCTTGCCGAGACGATGGCGACATCGGTGACGCTGGATCAGCTCGAATGTTATGTCACCCGGCTCGCCGACACGGCAAAGCCGGTATTGTCGATCACCCAGCTCCTGCAATTCCTGGCCGACGCCTTCACGCTCAATATCGAGGATCCGCAGGCCGCCAAGGCGAGCGGTCTCAAGGACAAGCTCGACAAGGGATCGGTGCTGTTCCCGGTGTTCGATGGTCTCTCGCTCACCACACCCAATGCCAAGGGTGCCGGCGATCCGTCGCCGATCGATTTCGCGGCCTATGCGACCGCGACTCCCGGCTATGCGGCGGCGATCAGCGCGTTGTTCGCGCAGGTCGCCGCGCAGATCGATGCACAGAATCGCGAGCAGCGCGTCGCGGCGGCGCTCGACGAGACCGCGGAATCGATGGCGGCCCTGGTCTTCGTCGACAGCTTCACGCTGATCGCGCGCCAGTTGCTCCAGGCCGGCGCCGATGCGCTCAAGAGCTATGCCTATCCGCTCACCGCGAGCAGCTCGATCGAGACGATCCTGACGCAGCTCAACGGCGTCACGGGCAATGCGCTGACCATCGAGGACGTCGCGCTGCCGAACGTCAAGCACGCGCTCGGCGCGAAGCTGCCGCTCAGCATCGCCGGGCTCGCCTTCGTCACCCAGGCGGGCGACACGCTGCAAAGCGTCGCCACGCGCTATTCGGACGCCGGCTCGCCGGCGCGCTGGACCATTACGCCGGACCAATTGATCATCGCCAACCGCACGCAGCACATGCTGCAGGGCGACGTGCCGCTGGACCTGGTCAACAGCGACGGGAAGCAACAGACTATCGTCACGCGCCAGGGCGACAGTTTCGACGACATTGCCGCGCAGCTCGGACCCATCACGATCGAGGCGCTGGCTGGACAGAAGGTGCTCTCCACCGCCACCGGCCTGCTCACGCCGACCCTGCCGATGACGATCCCGCCGATCGCTTATACCACGGCGGGCGAGAGCGGCGCCTCGACCGACACGCTCGCCAGCCTGGCGCAATTGTTCCAGACCAATGCCACCGCGATCGCCGCCGCCAATGTCACGGTCGGCGGACTGTTCGCGCCTGAAGCCGAAGGGGGATTGCTCAACGTCGCCAATCTGAAGGCGCTTTCGGTGGGCTCGCTATGGGACGCGATCGCCGCCACTGGTCAGGTTGGCCAGACTGCGGGGATGGTCTCGCGCTTCCTTGTCTACGGCCTGCGGCTGCCGACCGAGCCCGGGCTGACGCTGTCGGAGGACTTCCTCTATCCCACTGGCCAGTCGGGTTATGGCGTCTACCAGCTGACCGGGCAGCAATTCCCGATCCCGGCGGCGACGGGCAGCTATGGCATCACCCTGGGCCGCGACGATATCAGCCATGGCGTGGAGCTCGATTTCATCGAGTTCAATACCAGCACTGCCAAGACCCTGCCGGTCGATCTGACCGACGCCTATGCTGCGCTGCAGACGGTGGTGAGCTGGGCGAAGACTCCCGGCAATTTCGCACCGACCCCAGGCTTCGCCGCGCTCCCGCTGGCCGAACGCCAGGCCAAGGCGTTCACCGCGAGCGGCTATGCTCTATGGTCGAGCGGATCGGTTGCCCATCTGCAGCAACTCACCGATCGTTCCGGCACCTTCCTGCTTGCCGACGGTGGCGCCGGTGCGCAGGCCCAGCCGACCTTGTGGGCGTTGCCGCCTGCGCAGACCAATTTGGTCGCGGCGCGCGAGCAGTCGATCCAGGCCGTGGTCAAGGGCATCGACAACACCTACCAGTTGCTGCCCCGGTTCCAGCCGCAGCTCGGGACCACCAATCCGGCGACCGGCCAGACGAGCTATGACGGGCTCGACAATTGGGCGTGGTGCACGCGGCTCGATATCCAGATCAAGCGGCTGCCCGACGCACAATTGCTCGCGCAGCAGACCGGCGCCGACGAATTGCCGAGCGGCCCGGCAGCGGCACCGTCCTTGCCCTTCATCTACGAGCTGGTCGGCCCGAATTCGGAAGACGCTATCCGGCTCGAACGTATCCTGACGGCGATGGACGAACTCGGCGAGGACATGGCGTCGGGTGTGTTCCTGCTCTACAACCAATCGGGTCCCGGTGCCCCGATGCTGGTGACCCCGGCCGAGAACGACTTCCTCGCCTTCATCACCCAGACCAATCTTTCAACCGAGACCAATCCACCGGCGGCGGCGCGTGCCCTGGCGCTGGCCGAAGGCGCGCCGCCGCGCGGCATCGCCAACAGCCCGGCGCAGTTCATCAAGCTGCTCTGGGAACTGAGCACGGTCCGCAGCGGCGGCTATTATCTCTATTACGAGAATGTCGAATCGGGCGCGGGGCTGCCGCCGGCGGTATTCGATTCCTCGGGCTCGGGCACAGTCACGATCGTCGTGACCTTCGCCGCGTCGGGCGCCGCCTCGTTCGGCGAGACCTTGCCCAATTTCGTCACCTCATTCGTCACCACCGACTCGCTCGATCCGCAAAGCAACGCGGTGCAGACGCTGTCGCTTGCGTCAACCGGAACGACCGCGGCGGTGACGGCCGACGATTCGCTCGACACGCTGTCGGCGATCTACGGGCCGGGACCGGGGCAGATCGCCGAGGGCAATGGCGGTACCGTACTGGCGACCAACGCGTTGATCCCGATCCGTGGCGCAGTACGGCAGCTCACCAACGCAGACCTGGTGCGCGGCGGCAACGGCGTCATCGATCCTGCGGCGACGCTCAACAAGCTCGCGGCGCTGTTCTCGGCGGGCGCTGTCAAGGTCGACGGCCACGACCCGATCAGCGGCCAGGACATCGCCAATTACAATCCCGGCGTGACGGTGGCGCTGGCGGCGGTATTCTACATTCCGCCGGTTACCTACAAGGTCGATCCCAACGCGGCGCCGGGCGCGAGTTTCGACAGTATGGCGGCCTATTACGGCCTGAGCCTCGATCTGCTGGCGCGCGGTGCCGCCGATGCACCGGGCATCTTCACGGCGAATGCGCCGATCAAGATCAACCCGGAAATCTTCGACCTGCGCGATCAGTTACCGCCGCAGAACCTCGGCCTCTCGCTGATCCGAGTCAATTACGGCTTACCCCCCGACAAGCCGACCGACCCCAATTTCGCGCGCGATACCCTGTACCAGCTCTACACTTCGCTGGCGGCGGGGCTGGCGGCGAACGCCTTCTACAAGCCCAGCCCGCTCGGCCTGCCGTTCGGCCCGCAGGATCATGGCGACGATGGCGGCGAGACGTTCGACAGCCATGCCCGCGCCGCCGATGTACGCGGCGCACGGCTCGCTGCAGTCGCGGAAGCCGATCTCGACTATCGCCAGTCGATCGGGATCAGCAGCGACTTCGCTTTGGTCAATGCCGCGCCGGCGCCGAGCGATCCCAATCTGCCGAGCAAGGAGGGCAATCCCTATATCGGTGTGGGCAGCGTGGCGCAGGTGGCGCTGCAATGGCGCGACCTGTTCGGCAATACCATCGTCACGCCGTTCGAGGCGCCATCGTCGACTTATGCCGGCGCGCTCAACGGCTCGGCGGTGGCGATGCTCTATCGCGACCAGCTGATCGGGCTGGGCGGTTGGACCAACACCAAGGCGAGCTACACCTATGGCGCGAGCAGCGGCAATGCGCTCGAGTTGAGCTTTGCCCTCAACACCGCGGCCTATGCCGGGACGACCGGCCAGGCGCAGGCGGAGCGCGACCTCAAGCTCTACACCCGGATCTACTACCAGCTGCACCAGGATTATTCGGGGGCCGCCGTGCCGGTGCCGGGGATATCGGGCAATGCCGTCACGATGCATGTCAGCAATTCGCTGATGGCGGCAGCGGAGACGGCGCTCGACGACGCCCAGGCCGACAAGATCCGCGGCTATGTCCGTCAATGCGTGCTCTATCTGGCCGCGATCGCCGGCGGGCAGGCGGGGACCGTCCCGACCGCGACGGTGTCGCTGCCGGTGGACGTTGCCAAGATCACCACGGGCAACATCATCGAAATGGATGTGGGGCTGACGCTGGTGCGCAATCCGCTGCTGGTCGAGCCGGCGGTAGCGGCGCTGCAGGACGGGATCAGCGTGTCGGGCGCGATCCTTCCGCACGCCGATACCGATGCCAATGTCGCCTATACCGCGTTCAGTGTCACGTTCGAGGCGATGTTCCAGACCGCGGACTGGTATCTCAAGGTCGGCGAAGGCCTGTCGCGCAATGGCGAAGACGCGGCGGCCGGAACCCAGCAGCTCTGGGCGGTGCGCTTCGGCAAGGCGGCCGGCAAGGGCATCTATTTCGAGCTGGGCACCCAGCCGAGCTATTATGCGCCCAAGCCAGTTGCCAAGGCGCTGCAGAGCGGCGCGGTGACGATCACCAGTTACGACACCGGGGAGAGCCAGACGCTCCACCTCGACGGTGTCGACCTCAACCAATGGTTCCAGTCGACGCTCGATGCGATCGACCAGTTCCTGTCGGCCGACTATGCGCCGCACGCCTTCATCCTCGACAAGCTCGATAACGTGGTCGACCCGCTCAAGGATGGCGAACTGGGCAAGGTGCTGAATACCAAGGACGCGCTCGCCACCTCGATCAGCGGTACTGCCCTGCCCGTGCTGTCGACCAGCGCGACCGATGCCTCGACGCGCGCAGCTGCGGCGGAGAAGCTGCGCCAGCAACTCCTCAATCAGCTCGGCGCCGCCTATCGGGCCGGGGGCGCCGTCGTGTTCGGCTTGACCGATGTCAGTGGGGCATCGGGTCTCGATCCCGCCGGGCCACCCAACCTCTATGGCCAGCCGACCGGCGTCGTCGACGGCGCGTCCAACAACCAGAATTTCACCTTGACCCCGACGCGCATTCCGCTCGGCCCGGTGATACAGGACAAGGTCACGCTCGATCCGCGGCTTGCCTTCGTCTTCATCTCGAAAGACGTCGCCGGCCAGGCCTATGTCCCGCTGACGCTCGATCTGCAGATCAGCCATCTCGAGTTCGAGCGTATGACGGTGCCGGGGATCGACGGCTATGTCGAATCGCGCTGGCTCGCCTTCGTCAACGGCCCGTTCTCCTACGAGCTGGGCGACGGGATCGCCGATATCCCGGTGGTCAACCGCAACCTGCCGACGCCGCCCACGGTCTCGGGCCAGACGGCCCTGCAATTGACCGACAGGAATCCGCCGGCGGACGCCAGTGCGCTGAACAAATGGGGCTATGCCTTCGACTATCTCTATCAGCAGGCGGCGTCGGACGCGATTTCCTACACGATCGAATATAACGGATCGGCCAACCAGGAGTCGAATATCACCGGGCAGGACGAGAGCCCCGATCTGCTCACCGCGCTGGCGCAGTTCATCACCAACTACGATGCGATCCAGCGCGACCTGAACCTCTATCTCGTCGGGATCGACGGCAACGCGCCCGACCAGGCGGATTATGACGGCGCGAAAAAGGCGGTCACCGCCTTCGCGACCCAGACCGCGGACATCGCCATCGCTTATGCCGCCAGCCTGAAACCAAAGGCGCTCGACGCAGAACCGTTGCCCGAACGCGTGGTCGTCAAGTTCAAGTCTACGCTCGATGCCACTCGTGAAGGCTATGCACGGACCAACATCGTCAACGTCACGATCAACGACGCCGCTGCGACCTGGGACCCGGTGGGAGGCACGATCTCGGCGGGCGGAATCGTCCTGCCCGCGATGGTGATCGCGATCGAGCCCGGCACCTATACCGCGCAGCCCGTGCCGCAGGACAAGCTGCCGCCCGGCGTGACGCTCGGTTATCTCTACTCGCGTCAGGTCGAGGCGGCCGTCGACTATCTCACCGAGCAGCAGGCGCTGGGCATCGCTCGTCGCGAGATCTCGATGGCACCGCTCGACGCGCTCGCGTTGCAGAGCGGCTGGGCGTCGGTGTTCGTCCAGCGCAACCTGGCGCTGTTCCCGATCGGCGACCTCGGCAAGATCAGCACCAACGATGCCTTCCTGTTCCAGACCCCCGAAGTCCGCTTCGCCAATCCGATCGTGCCGCGCCTGGCCTATGACAGCTTCTCACTCGATGCGATGGCGGGCGCGACCGGCGGGCTCGATCCGTTGCTCACCCTGTTCTTCAAGGGGCTGTACAAGGGCGGCACCAAGACCGGCGCCGATGTCTCGATGCAAGGCCTCTACAGCTACGAACTGGTGGCCGGCCAGCCGGCGATCCCGCGGGTCAAATTACCCATCAACCTGTTGACCCCGTCGCCGTCGACGGTCGATTCCGATGTGAAGCCGGCCTTCATCACGCCGTTTGCGAGCGTGGTGGACGATTGGCGCAAGACCAACCAGCCGACGACCGACGGGAATGCGCGCGTGGAGATCGAGCTGAAGGTATTCGGCGCGGTGGGTGATGCGAAGCAGCCGCTGATCCAGGTCGGTCAGCTTACCCAGGATGTTTCCTGACATCGCGAGCGGATCGATGATCCTCGTTTGGCTCCGAGGCGCACTCTTTGGTGCTGGCGCGATACGTTCACCTTGGCTCTGATTGATCGGGCGTGTCGCTATCGTACGATGGCAAGCGATGATAAGCCCGGGGCTCGTCGGAAGGGGGATCCGTATGAGCAATGTCGCCGGCAAAGCCTATGCGATGAACGTGATCACGCCGATGCGGCCGTCGCTCACGTGGATCAACCGCTTCGCCTTCATGATCTCGCGCGGCTTTCCCGCCACGTTGCGCGGCCTGCTCGGCCTGGGGCTGATCCATTTCGCGCGCTGGGTGATCATTCGCCGCGACCAATGGCCCGATCGCGGTCAGCCGAAACACAATCTGGTCAACGACTACATGCTGTTCTGCAGCAATTTCAACGGCACCTGGGATCAGTATATCGACGCCTTCGCCGATGGTATTCCCAGCGGGCTCGACCTGTTGTGGTATTCGAGCACGAAGTTTCCGCACTCGATCCCGATCACGCCGTTCAAGAACTATATCCGCGCCAACCAGATCGATACCGCATATTATTACAATGCCACGCCGGGCAGCGCTCAGCGCGACGTCAAGGTGGCGTTGCAACTGGTCGCCGGCCTGCGCGCGATCGATGCCGGCAGCCTCGACGATGCCGAACTCGGCGCGGCCTACGACGCGCTGCTCAAGACAATGCAATGGGGAATGGGGGTGCCCGGCTACGCCCCGGTCGCGAGCTGCGATACTGCGGCCGCCGACAATAACCGTCGCGAGGCGGTGCTGCAGCGTTGGGGGCCGCGTGGCAAGGGCGTGCCCGCTGCCGTCCAGAAGGATCGCGCCGTGCCCGACGAGACGGTGCCCGCGTCGGCCGCGGCCGACGGGGCCGGCGTGGCGGCGGCGGTCGAACATGAGATCGACGCCTTGCCCGAGATCGCCAAGCCGCCATCGCCGCCGCCGAGCGAGCCGGGGGATCAGCCGATCATTGCCAAACCGACCGACGCGGAGAACGACAAGGGAGGGAATGGCAATGCCTAATTTCGACGGCGGCCATTATTTCTTCACCGCGGTCGTGCCGGTGCGCAACGTCGGCGTGGTCGAGCACGCCGTCTATGTCGGCTCGAAGCACTCGATGAAGAGCTCGCCGATCCATGTCGTGCGCGAGACGCTGGAGACGCTGCCGACGGCGCTGCAATCGCCCGCTACCGAGCAGATCGGCATTCCGAGTCCGTTTTCGCGCAGCCTGCGCACCCATTTCGCGCGGATAACCGTGCTCGATCAGCCCAATTACAATGGTCGCGATCCCCAGAACGCGCTTGTCGAAAACTTGCTGGGGACCGATCTGCTGGCGCCGCAGCCGCAAGACGAGCTGACCTGTCCCTACCTCCTCGTGATGATCGATTTCGATCCGTCGACCCCTGACGCCAAAGGCGAACCGCGCGCTTATCTGGAGGAATTGTGGGGGGTGATGGCGGAGGAGCTGATGGCGATATTCCGCTATTGCTACGGTTTCCCGGCGACGCCTGATGCCGCCTCCTTCGCCGACTTCATCCTGCCCTGCCAGATCGAATCGGTGATGACGTTCAACGATTATTATACCGGCTCGCCGCCGCTGAAGTCGCTGTCGAGACTGTGGCTGGCCGCGCCCGTGATCGTGGGTGTGGTGGCACCGATCCTGGCGCATCTGTTCCTGCATCTGTGGAGTTGGGGCGTGACCGCGCTGATCGCGGTCGGATTGCTGATCCTTACCCTGTTGTTCGATTATCTGTTCGTGTCGTGGTGGGGGATGCGGCCGTTCCCCGCCAATCCCGATGCGACGCTCCGGCACGTGCTCAAGGGCCTCTATCTGCAGCAGGCGTTCGTTCGTTTCGCGACGCAACACCAGGCGACGGGCCAGACCGAGCGCGGCGCCGCGTTCCGCGAATTCCTGGCTGCGAACCGTCCCGCCGACCTGAACGAGCCGACCCAACCGCCCGGGGTCGTAAAAAGCGCCATGGGCGGCAAGCCCGGAAAGGCCGCGGCATGAGCACGATGCTTGACCTCGCCGATATCCAGGGCGGCGTGCTGCGTGCTTATGGCAGGCAGGGTTTCCCCAAGGCGCGCTATTTCTTCCTTCATGTCCGGGACGCAGCAGCAGGGCGCGCCTTTGTCGAGGCGCTGCGACCCAAGATCTGCACTGCCGCCAAATGGGTCGACCGCGATCGCGGCACGCCGCTGGTGCGCCGGGGCGCGCCGCGCCTCAAGGATGTCGTGCGCGCCGAGGGCAAGTCCGACTATCCGGGCGAAGCGCAATTGTACAAGCCGTACGTCGCGATCAACATCGCCTTCACCTTTACGGGGCTGCTCGCGCTCGGCGTTCCGACGCGCACGCTGAGGGGCATGCCCGACGAGTTCATCGACGGCATGGCGGTGCGGGCGTCGCTGCTCGGCGACGATCCGTTCCTCGCGCAGCGCGACGCGATCTGGCGCGAGTCGGACAAGGGCGGCGATGCGCGCGTCCACATCATGGTCTCGATGAACGCGCGGATGGACGAGAGCGGCAAGCCGACGAACGACCTGAACTACGAGACCAAGCAACTGACCAAGATGTGCGCCGATTCCAAGGGCGGCGTCGTTCTGTTGCCGGGCAACGGTCCGGACAATCTGCCCTATCAGGAAATGTCGGCGATCCTGAGCCAGGGCGCAAACGGCTACGAGGCGACTAACCGCGAGCATTTCGGCCTGGCCGATGGCTTTGGCGACCCGGTATTCGAGGGGCAGCTGCCGCCCGAACTGGAACGGCTGCGCAAGATCGGCGGCGGCAAGCTGATGGCCGACCGCAGCTGGGCGCCGCTTGCGACCGGCGAGTTCCTGCTCGGCTATCCCGACGAAGCACAGGAAATTCCCGGCGCGGCGATGCCGATCGAATTCAGCCGCAACGGCACTTTCATGGCGTATCGCAAGCTGCACGAGAATGTCGGCGCGTTCGCCGACTATATCACGCAGCAGGGCACCAAATATGCGGCGATGTTCGGGGTGCCGCAGGTCGAGGCCGAGGAAACCGTCAAGGCGAAGCTGGTCGGCCGGTGGAGCAATGGCATCCCACTGATGGCGGCGGCGACCTATGCCGAGATGCAGAAGTTCAGCGACGAGCTGGCCGCGGCCAAAGCCGCGGACGACAAGGCCACGCTCGCGCGGCTCGCGCTCAAATATGTCGATTTCACCTATCGGCCGGACCCTGCCGGGGCGGCGTGTCCGATCACCTCGCATTTGCGGCGCGCCAATCCGCGTGACAATCTCGACCCGTATTTCGGCTCGACCGACGCGAAAGCGGGAGACGGCTCGGCATTGGTCAATCGTCGCCGCATCCTGCGCCGCGGATTGCCCTATGGCGCCAGCGATCCGGGCAAGCCCTCCGACGACAATGAGCAGGGGATCATCTTCCTCGCCATCTGCACCAGCCTGTTCCGCCAGTTCGAGTTCGTTCAGCAGCAATGGATGCAATATGGGCTCGATTTCAACGCGGGCAGCGACACCTGTCCGATCGTCGGCAACCATCCGCCGGATCACGATCCCAAACTGGTCGTCGCCGCCGATCCCAAAGACCCGGCCGCGCGGCCCTTCATCTGCGCCGATCTGCCGCAGCTCGTCGAGCCGCGCGGCGGCGATTATTTCTTCATCCCCAGCATGACCTGCCTGCGGATGATCGGCATGGGGATCGTCGACCCGACCTGACGCGGCCGGCTTGAGGGGGGAAAGCAATGGGATGGTTGTGGAATTTACCGGTCGCGTTGTGGCGTCGGCTGTTGCTGATCGTCCAGGGGCTCGGCGCGCTCGTCATGATCATCGGGGCGATCGTCCTGGCATTGTTCGGGCGTGGCGGGACCGCCGGCAGCCGGATCGCCGCGAGCCTCACCGCGCCGGCCGGCCAGCGACGCGCCTTCGCCTTGCTGCGGTTGCTGCAGCCCAATCTGAAGCTGCCGGTCAAATTGATCACTTGCTACGACAATATCGGCACGGCGATCGCCACGCGGCGCACCGACGTGATCGACATCCTGTCGCGCGATATGGATTTCGGCGTGGTCTATGGCCCGCGCATGGAGATCATCACCGGCGGCGAGAACTTCTTCCTCGGGATGCAGGACAGCGCGCGCTACACGCGTGACGTCTCCAACATGCGGCTGGTGGTACGGCGCAGCGACGTGGCGCAGATCGTCGTGCCCGTAGTAGCCGCGCGCGCGACCGAGCTCGTCGCGGCGGCGCCCGGCCGGATCGATGTGCCGCAGGACCTCGCAACGCCCGTCGCCGCGACCCTGCTCGACCGCTATTTCGGGACGCCCGGTCCGTCGCAAGCGGCGATCGCGGACTGGACCACCACCCTGTTCCGCTATTTGTTCCTCGATCTGAAGGCCGATCCGGCCTTCGACGCCAAGGCCGAATCCGACGCCGCGGCGTTCCGGCAGTGGATGGATGCGCATATCGCCGCGCGCAAGGCGGCGAGCGGTGGCGGTATCGACGACGTGCTTGGCCGCTGCCTCGTGATGGACTCGGCCGGATTGCCCGGGATGAGCGATCTCGACGTCCGCAACAATCTGATCGGACTATTGATCGGCGAGCTGCCGACGACCTCGGCGGCGGCGACACTCGCGCTGGACGAATTGCTCAATCGGCCCGACGCGCTGGCGGGGGCGCAGGCGGCGGCGCGCGCCGGCGACGACGCGCTGCTGGCCGGGCATGTGTTCGAGGCGTTGCGGTTCCGCCCGCTCAACCCGGTCATCTATCGCCGCGCGATGCACGACACGCGGATTGCCGCCGGGCGGCTGCGCGGTCGGCAGATCAAGGCGGGGACGATGGTACTGGCGTCGAACCTGTCGGCGATGTTCGATCCGCTCGACATTCCGGCGCCGACCAGCTTCCGCACCGACCGGCCGTGGGAGACCTACATCCTGTGGGGGTATGGCATGCACGCCTGTTTCGGCGACCATATCAATCGCGCGACCTTGCCCGGACTGCTCAAGCCATTGCTTGCCCGGCCCAATCTGCGTCGCGCCGCCGGTACTGCCGGCCAGATCGACACGGCGGGAACTCCCTTCCCCGTGCACCTGATTGTGGAGTTCGATGCATGACCGACCAGGCGACCGGCGGGCAGGCGGCCTATTCGCTGCTGACTTTCGCCCCGATGATCGACAGCGAAATGGCGCGGCTGCTCCTCGCGCATTACGAGGTGGAATATCGCGAGCATGACCATCTCGTCTCCATTGCTTCGCTGATTGCGACGCTGCGGAGCGGCAAGCCGACACTGCCGCTGCTGACCGGCCCCGGGACGTCGGTCGCCACCCCGCGTGCGATGGCCGATTGGGGTGACGCCAAATCGCCCGAATCGCTCAGGCTGGTCCCGACCGATCCCGCGCTCGCGCAGATGGTCGCGCAGGACTGGACCACCTATAATGGCGGCATGGGCGCGGCGGTCGCGATCTATGCTTATTATCACTTGCTGCCGCACCGCGACGTGCTGCTGCCGATGTTCGTCAAGCCGCTGCCGATGCTCGAGGCCCTGCTGTTGCAGATCGGCTATCCGGTGATGCGCTGGCTGTTCACCCAGAAACTGAAACTCACGCCCGAAGGCGCGGCCAAGGCGGCGGACAACATGATCGTCCTGTTCGACCAGACCGACAAACGGATCGCCGACGGCCGCCCCTATCTTTGCGGCGATCGCCTGACGCTCGGCGATTTCGCGCTGGCATCGACGACGGCTCCCTTGCTCATGCCGCCGGGAAATAAAACGGGGATGCCGCCGGCCGATACATTGCCCGAGCCGGTGCGCACGCGATGCCTTGAGCTGCGCCAGCACCCCACCGCGGCCTTTGTCGACCGGTTCTATCGAGAGCAAAGCGGTTTGCTGTAGGGCCGGACAGTGGGGTGGTCCCGCCAATCCGCGGCCGCTCTAGGCGGTAGCTCGTTTGCGCCGGACGACGGTCTGCGCGTTGGTATATTCGAGCAACCCCTCGATACCGCCTTCGACGCCCACGCCGGACTGTTTCATCCCGCCGAACGCGGCGAACGGCGTCAGATGCTGCGTCTCGTTGACCCACACCGTGCCGCTGGCGATGCGTTCGGCGATCGCCAATGCCCGATCCTCGTCGGCGCCCCAGACCGATCCGCCAAGCCCGTACTCGCTCGCATTGGCGCGGGCGACGACCTCGTCCATATCGTCGAACTTGAGCAGCGGCAGGACCGGACCGAATTGTTCTTCCTGAACGATCCGGCTGTCCTCGGGCGGATTGTCGATGATCGTCACCGGGATGAAATAGCCCGGGATGTCCGCCGCCTCGCCGCCGATCAGGAAGTCGTAGCCCTTGTCGCGGGAATCCTGGATCAGCTCGAGCACGCGGTCATATTGCGGTTTGTTGTTGATCGGGCCGATCTGCGTTCCCTGTTCGGCACCGTCGCCGATCTTCACCGTCCGGGCATAAGCGACGATCGCCGCCTTGAGCGGTTCGTACACGTCCCGGTGCACGTACATCCGCTTGGTCGCGATGCAGATCTGGCCGTTGTTGCGGAACGCGGCCCAGAACAGTTCCTCGGCGACTTTCTCGACATCGACATCGGGCAGGACGATCGCGGGATCGTTGCCGCCGAGTTCGAGCGTCACGCGCTTCAGTGTCGCCGACGCGCTCTGCATCACCCGGCGGCCGGTGGCGGTCGAGCCGGTGAAGCTGACCTTGTCGATCCCGGGATGCTCGGTCATCCACGGCCCGAGCCGGTCGCCGCCGGTCACGACGTTGAGCACGCCCGGCGGCAGGATGCCGGCTGCCAGCTCGCCGAACTTCAATGTCGTAAGCGGCGTGAACGGTGAAGGCTTCAGCACCATCGTGTTGCCCGCGAGCAAGGCCGGGCCGACCTTGAACATCGCCAGGATCATCGGGAAGTTCCACGGCGCGATCGCCCCGACCACGCCAATCGGCACGTGCCGGGTCTCGCTGTAGCGTTCCTCGGAATCCTCGTTGACCGTGACCGGCAGGTCGAGCGCCGCAGCGCCCTTGAGCCACATGCCCGCGCCGCCGACTTCCATCTCGGCATCGGCGTGCGGCTTGCCTTGTTCAGCGGTCAGCAGGCGCTTGAACGGATCGATATGCGCGAGGATCGCGTCGCCAAGCTTGTCGAGGAGGACGCGCCGCTCGGCGATGGGGGTTGCCGCCCAGCCGGGAAAGGCTGCGCGGGCGGCCGCGACCGCGGCGTCGAGTTGCTCGCGAGTCGCGTCGGGCACGCTGGTAATCACCTGCTCGGTGGCGGGATTGACGACCTCGAACGTCGCGCCGCCCGATACGAGCTCGCCGCAGATCGTCATCGCGTAGCTGTCGTCGAAAATCATCGCGTCTCTCCTGCCGGGCGGCTCCGAACGGACCGGGCTGCTCTCTCGATCGGTCTCTAGCAGACGCTCGCGACGGAACGGACCGTCGCGCAAGAAATGTGAAAAAGCCGCGCAAGCCCGTGCAAAGCCCGATCGACGCTGCCGCGCTATCAAAGGCCAACTGAAAGAGGCCTGACAGAGCCTCGACATAGGAGAGGGCGATGAAGGCCAAGACCTTGAGGATGCTGCTCGCGGGAGCCGCTATCGTGATGCCGGCGACCGCTTATGCGCAATCGGCCGACCCGAAGCCGCCCGTTGCGGCGAGCGCCGACGATGGGCAGGCCGCGCCGGCTGCGCCCGCCGAGGATACAGGTGACATCGTCGTCACCGCCTTGCGCCGCGATCAGTCGATCATGACGGTGCCGATCGCGATCTCCGCGGTCAGCGGCAACGCGCTGTCGAGCAAGGGCATCACCAATTCGGCAAATCTCGCCAGCGCCGTGCCCAACCTCCAGGTCAGCAGCCCCTATGGCTCGACCCAGCCCAATTTCTCGCTGCGCGGCATCAGCGTCGCCAACGAATAT